>TARA_R110002020_G_scaffold108231_10_pt1 | contig 18128 bp, 12 predicted proteins | sample TARA_R110002020 | Tara Oceans TARA_R110002020 (sample SAMEA4396489) | marine metagenome | biome: Westerlies Biome; feature: [MES] marine water layer (ENVO:01000295) within the mesopelagic zone...; material: water (ENVO:00002006), including particulate matter (ENVO:01000060)... | reverse complement strand
GTAATCTTCTTTAGAGTTAGAGTCAATAGACTTCTGAGCCTCTTGACCAGTTTTTACACTGTTATATAGTTCTTCAAATACAGGCTTAGTAGCATCTCTGAAAGGCTTCCACCAATCCAAAGCACCTCTTTGAGCTGTAGTAGAGCAGTTAGCATACATCCAGTCCATTCCGTTTTCAGCTACCAGTGGCATCAATGACTGCGTCAATTCTTCCACAGTTTCGTTGAATGCTTCAGAAGGAGTGTGACCATTTGATCTCAACACTTCGTACTGAGCTGCAAATATACCCTGAATTGCTCCCATTAGCGTACCTCTTTCGCCAGTCAAATCAGAAGTTACTTCACGATAAAAGTCCGTTTCGAACAAATATCCTGATCCTACACCGATACCAAGTGCAACAACACGATCTTTCGCTTTGCCAGTTCCATCTTGATAAATTGCATAGGATGAGTTCAAGCCTCTACCTTCCACAAACATTCTTCTCAAAGAAGTACCGGATCCTTTAGGTGCTACCAAGATCACGTCTACGTCAGCAGGAGGAACGATACCAGTTTTGTCTTTGTAAGTCACACCGAAGCCGTGAGAGAAATACAACGCTTTGCCTGGAGTAAGGTGTTTCTTTACTGTTGGCCAAAGAGCAATCTGCCCTGCATCAGAAAGTAGAAACTGAAGGATAGTGCCTTTTTCGCATGCTTCTTCCAATTCGAAAAGTGTTTCGCCAGGAACCCAGCCATCAGCTACGGCTTTGTCCCAAGTCTTGGAGCCTTTACGCTGACCTACAATCACGTTGAAACCGTTGTCTTTCAAGTTAAGTGCCTGACCTGGACCTTGTACACCGTAACCCAAAACCGCGATCACTTCGTCTTTGAGTACTTCTCTTGCTTTTTCCAGTGGAAATTCTTCCCTAGTTACTACGTTTTCTTCTGTTGAGCCGAATTTTAATTTCATCTGTTTTTTTATTTATTACTAGTGTTTAATAGGTTCCAGAGGAAGCCTTTTTATTGGTTTATTATTATTTGACAAAACTGTCAATTGTGAGCATTCTCTTTGCTATAGCGACCCTACCTGATCTTGCAAATTCCAGAAGACCATAACCTTTTAAGATCTCAAGTAACTCCTGCGTCTGTTCCTTGTGACCGGTTAGTTCCAACACTACAAAGTCTGGTTCTGCAGCGATGATTTTTGCATTGTGCTGACGAATAATCGTTTCCAATCCACCATCCAACCTCGATACAGGAATCTTATATAAAGCGATCTCCTGATATACAACGCTTTCATCTTCATGGTAAAATGCCTTGATCACATCGATGATTTTCTCAATCTGATTGACCAGCTGGACTACCGTGTCTTCAGATGCAGTCACCTCGATTGTGATTCTGTGAATCCCTTCCAAGCGGCTTTCAGAGGCCGTAAGTGCATCGATATTAATACCTCTACGGGTAAAAATAATGGTGATGCGGTTAAGAATACCGATGAAATTCTCGGTAATAACGAATATGGTATATCGTTTCATTTAGGGTTGGTTTAGCTAAGTCTAACCTCTTCCACTGAACAGCCAGTGGCAATCATTGGGAATACATTGTCTTCTTTTTCCACCACTACTTCGAGGAAATAAGGTCCATCGTGAATCAGCATATCTTCAATCGCTTCCTGCAAATCACCTCGCTCGGTGACTTTTTGAGCTTGAATATTATATGCCTCAGCTATTTTGATAAAATCAGGATTGTCAAGTTCGGTAAATGAATAGCGTTTGTCAAAGAACATTTGCTGCCACTGTCTCACCATTCCAAGGAAATTATTGTTAAGTAACACAATTTTCACTGGAGCCTTGGTCTGCATAATGGTACCCAATTCCTGGATCGTCATCTGAATACCACCATCTCCTACTACACAGATTACCTGCCTGGAGAAATCATACATCTGAGCTCCCAGAGCTGCCGGAAGTGCAAAACCCATAGTTCCTAAGCCACCAGAAGTCACTTGTGTTCGTGGTTTCTTGTAATTGAAATATCTCCAAGATATCATTTGGTGCTGGCCTACGTCAGTTACTAGGATCGCATCATCAGCTTTGTATTTATTAACCTGATGTATTACTTCACCCATGGTCAATCCAGGCTTGGTCGGTGTCAAATCAGGATCGATGACTGTTGCTTTCTCCTGATCCGCCAATTCTTTGAATTTCGCCATCCAATCCGGATAGGTATTTTTCTTAACAGCTTCAGTTAATAACGCCAAGCTATCCTTACAGCTGCCTAGTACAGCAACTTCACATTTTACATTTTTATTGATTTCTGCCGGATCAAGTTCCAAATGGATCACTTTAGCTTGCTTCGCGTATCGCTTCAAATCTCCAGTTACCCGGTCATCGAATCTCATTCCCACCGCGATCAACACGTCGCACTGATTTGTCAATAAATTTGGCGCATAATTCCCATGCATACCAAGTTTACCTACATAGTTGGGATGATCTTCTGACAAAGCTCCAGAACCTAAAAGTGTACAAGCAGCAGGAATACCTGATTTCTCCAAAAAGGCTTTCAATTCTGCTTCAGCTTGACCCAAGACAACTCCCTGACCAAAAAGCACATAAGGTCTTTTGGCCATATTGATCAAGAAAGAAGCTTCCTGAATCGCAGTTTTCTCTACTGGGATATGAGTTTTGTAAGATCTGAATCCAAGACACTTGCTGTAATTGAATTCACCGAAGTTTGTCTGTGCATCCTTTGTGATATCAATCAAAACTGGCCCTGGCCTTCCTGATTTAGCAATATAAAAGCCTTTCGCGATAGCTGGAGCGATATCTTCAACTCTTCTCACTTGGATGTTCCATTTAGTTCCAGGCATGGAAATTCCTACTACATCAGTCTCCTGAAAAGCATCTGTTCCTAACAAATGTGAAGCAACCTGACCGGTAATACATACCAAAGGAGTACTATCGATCTGTGCATCTGCCAGACCAGTAATCAAATTCGTAGCACCAGGGCCTGATGTAGCTATACAGACGCCGACTTTGCCAGAGACTCTGGCATAACCTTGAGCTGCATGGATCGCGCCTTGTTCGTGGCGGGTGAGTACATGCCTCAGCTCATCATGATAATCATGTAATGCGTCGTAAACGGGCATGATTGCCCCTCCGGGATACCCGAAGATTATTTCCGCATTCTCGGCAATGAGTGACCTAACAACGATGTCAGCTCCTCTTATCATTGATTCCTTCATGGGCTTAGAATTTGTCTGTAACGCATCCTTCAGATGCGGTTGAAACTAGTTTGTTGTATTTCTTTAATGTTCCCTGTAATTCAGGCATCTCTTTCTGCTTCCAGGATTTTTTTCTCTCTGCTAATTCTTCATCAGAAACAGCGACGCTGAGCTTGAGCCCGTCTGCGTCAATTGTAATAATATCTCCATTTTGGACGAGTCCAATTGGACCACCTGACCACGCTTCTGGAGTCACGTGTCCGACGACAAAACCGTGCGTACCTCCTGAGAATCTTCCGTCTGTGATCAGCGCCACATCCGATCCCAAACCAGCTCCAATAATCATGGAAGTTGGTTTCAGCATTTCAGGCATTCCGGGCCCACCCTTTGGACCAATATTTCTAATGACGAGCACTTCACCTTTTTGAACTGCATGATCACGAATCGCATCATTTGCTTCTTGCTCAGAATCAAACACGTGCGCAGGGCCGGTAAATGAACTTCCTTCTTTTCCTGTGATTTTTGCTACAGCTCCTTCTGGCGCCAAATTTCCATCAAGTATGCAAAGGTGCCCAGTTGCTTTTATAGGAGTTTCCAAAGGATGAATCACATTCACCATAGAAACGGTTACGGGTTCGATATCTTTTAAATTTTCAGCTACAGTTTCTCCAGTCACCGTAAGGCAATCGCCATGAATGAAGCCGTTTTGCAACATGTACTTCATAAATGCAGGAACTCCACCTTGCTCATGAAGATCTTCCATCATGAATTTACCTGATGGCTTGAAGTCACCGATCATTGGAGTCTTAGCATTGATCGCTTTGAAGTCCTCAATCGTAAAGTCAACGCCAGCAGTTCTCGCTATCGCAATGATATGCATCACCGCATTGGTACTTCCACCCAGTGCAATTGCAACAGTGACAGCATTCTCTATACTTTTTCTGGTGACGATATCACTTGGTTTGATATCCTTTTCCAAAAGGATCCTCATGTATTTATTGACATCTCTGCATTCCTGAAGTTTCTCAGGAGAGTTTGCCGGATTGGATGCCGAATAAGGCAAAGACATTCCTAGCGCTTCGATGGCCGATGACATGGTATTGGCAGTGTACATTCCTCCACAAGCACCAGCACCCGGACAAGCATTACGGATTACGCCGTCATAATCTTCGTCCGAGATATTTCCGTTCACTCGTTTGCCAAAAGCTTCGAAAGCGGAAACGATATTCAGTTTTTCTCCTTTATAATTACCTGAAGCTATAGTGCCACCATACACCATAATAGAAGGTCTGTCTATACGAAGCATTCCCATCACAGCGCCTGGCATATTCTTGTCGCAACCAGCCACTGCCACACAGCCGTCGAAAGAGTGCCCAAGAATAAAAGACTCAATGGAATCCGCAATTATCTCCCTAGACACCAAGGAATAGCGCATTCCTAGCGTCCCCATAGAAGTTCCGTCAGAAATCCCAATGGTATTAAAAACCAAACCGGTCAGATCATGGTCTTGAGAAGACTCCTTGATCAGACCGGCAAAGTCGTTCAGGTGCATATTGCAGGGGTTACTTTCATAGCCACAACTGGCCACCCCTACAAAAGGCTGTTTCATCTTTTTATCACTCATCCCAGTGGCATACAACATTGCCATTCCTGCCGGATGCTCAGGATTGTCACTTATCTCCCAACTGTATTTTTTCAGGGTCATATTTTAACGGGTATAAAAAAAAGTGCCTCAGCTTAGTGAGGCACTTTAGATGTTTTTTATTTCATTATAAATAATAGTCTAGTGCCTCACATTAAAATCTAATGAGAATAATGACGCTTAGCAAAATGACTACTTTATACATACTATTTTTCGAGACTTCCCCCAACTCTATGTTGAAGTGTAGGACAAACTTAAAACCGAATTTTGAGACTTACAATATTTAATTTTACAATTTTCATCTATCCCAGTTGAAAAATGTATGCAAAATTTATTTTTTCAAAATATAAAATTTCAAAACCCTCACTTTGCCCCTGTATTTCAGCAAATGATTTGTTGAAAATTTCGATTTTCAAAATTTTGTACTGATTTCCGATTTCTTCAATATTTATCAAAAGTTATTCTCTTTTTTTTAATAAGAAAAATGATATATCATAATTACTTCAATAAATGCTAAATTTTTTACCGAATTCTCAATAAAGGAAAAGTCTTTACCCTCTGAAATTTATTCTAATTTTGACCAAACGTAAATTCCAATGATTTCATTTCCAAACGCTAAGATTAACCTAGGGCTTCACATTACCTCCAAAAGAAAAGATGGATACCATGATATTGAGACCTGTATGATCCCAATTCCGCTTTCTGATGCCCTGGAAATGATTATTGAAAATAAGAAAACAACTTTCGAAAGCTCTGGTCTCAACATTCCCGGCGAAACAAAGGATAATCTTATTCTCAAGGCCTATCAGCTATTAAAGAAGGACTTCCCTAATCTGCCTCACTTAAGTATTCATCTGCACAAAAATATCCCGATGGGAGCTGGCCTTGGGGGAGGATCTGCAGATGCAGCATTTGCTTTGACCTTAATGAATAATCTTTTTGATCTGATTCTTGATGATTTCTTTTTGGAAGAATATGCTGCGCAACTTGGAAGTGATTGTGCATTTTTCATTGAAAACACACCAAAAATTGCGACTGGGAGAGGCGAAATTCTGGAACCTATAGCGCTAAATTTGAAAGGAACTCATTTGGTTTTAATAAATCCTGGAATTCATATCGGCACCAAAGAAGCCTACGCTGGTGTCACTCCAAGTACACCAAAAGTGAAACTCGAAGAAGTTCTGGCTGATAAGAGACGATGGAAAGATGAACTTGTAAATGACTTTGAAGCGAGCATATTCCCCAATCATCCCGAAATTGCGAGGATAAAAGATAAACTGTATGAAAATGGGGCTTATTACGCAGCTATGTCCGGCTCAGGTTCTTCTGTTTTTGGCTTATTTGAGGAAAAACCAACTCAAATTGATTGGGACAACAAGCTCTTTGTATTTGAAAGTCAGCTGGTATAGCACTGTATTCTAAACAATTACGTCTTCGAAGCAAGTCAAAAACTAGACTCTATTAATCAAGTAAAGCGCTTCAATAAGGCTTTTTCAAAAGCTAAAAAGCAAGACCATAATAAAGCAAATTCTGATTTTAGTGATCAGGACTTTAAGAGAAAGCTATATGTTATCTCATTTGACCAAGCTACAGATCAAAAGAATGTGGTATCAATCGCGGATGAAGGTCTGGATAATTATCTAAGGCAAATAGATGATCCCGATGAATAATTCACCCCAGTGGCCGTACTGGTTTCCTCCTTTTATTCAAGTAATTCAGAACAGGGTAAGTAAGCACCGATACCAGGATTATCGCCGTCCCTACATAAAATTGAGGAGTCATTTTTTCGCTTTCCCCAAAAATCAATACAGCCAGAATAATACCGTAAACAGGTTCTAAGTTAACAGTCAAATTGATTGAAAAAACTGAAAGTCTCTTCATCAATTCTACAGAAACTGAGAATGCGTAAACGGTGCAAATTCCTCCTAGGATAAATAGCCAAAACCAATCGTAACCTACCCAAGTAAGCTGCAAACCTCCTTCTGTCATGAAGCTGGAATAGATCGGCATAAAGAGTAGTGTAAACAAGCAAGCACCTGCCATTTCGAAGAAAGTGATCTGATAAGGATTGTGCTTGTGGGCTAGCTTACCATTTAAGACTGAGAAAACAGCTGCCAAAAATGATGAGGCTAAAGCCATACTTAACCCAAGCCAATAACCTGTCTCGAAACTGAAAATCACCAACAGGCCAGAAATCACCATCAAACCGAGTCCTACTTCATACCATTTGATTTTAGTGCGATTGAACAAGGGTTCCACGAATGCAGTCCAAAGTGAAGTAGTCGCCATCCCAGCTAAGCATACTGAAGCTGTAGAAACACGAGCTGACCAGAAAAATAAAATCCAGTGCATCGCTATCACAAAGCCAACTCCAGTGACTTTTATCATATCAGGTAATGGCATCAGCAGATTTTTCTTTTTCAGTAAGAAAAGACCAGCGACACCTATAGAAGCAATCAAGGTTCTATAAAACACCAGCTCAATCGCAGGCAAGCTAATGAGTAAACCCAGAATAGCAGTAAAGCCCCAAATGAGTACTATCAAATGAAGCATCAAGTAATCCTTGATCGTTGCGTTCATCTAGCGGGGGACAGTCTTATAAAGCAGTAGACCTGTGGCTCCAAAAATGATATTAGGAAGCCAGACAGCGAAAATTGGATACGTTGCCCCATTTTCGGCAAAGGTCCGGGAAAGGATAAACAAAATGATGTATACAAATGCGAGCAAAAAACCCATAGCAATCTGAAAACCCGAACCTCCACGAGTTTTTCGGGCGGACATGATCACACCTATAAAGGTTAAGATTATCGCAGCAAAAGGAGACATGAATCGTACATATCGTTCAATTTTATAAAACCCGACATTATCCGCACCGCGTTCTTCCAAGATCTTAATTTGCCTTCCCAATTCAGGAAGTTTCAACGTCTCTTGATGTTTTTCCGGCAAGTTAAAATCCTCCGGACGAATGGAAAGTACCGTATCCAGAGCCTCTCCAGACGTGTAATCTTCGCCATGCTCATTGAGTACTCGGAGTTTCCACTTATTCAAAGTCCAAACCTGTTTGGCTGTATCCCACTCAATGTTATCTGCAGATAGCTTCGCTAGCATCTCTCCATCTTTGATCGTCTCCAAAGTAAAAAAATACCCTGTGTTTCCTGTTTTATAAAATCGGCTGATGTAGGCAAGGGAATTCGCTCCCACTTGAAGATGGACATTGGATTCGGAGGAGGTTACCTCTTTGTCTAGATAGTTCATCCTGAATTTGGTCACTCCTTCAGTCGCTCCTGGCAATACCCATCCATTTAATAAAAAACTAGCTCCACCAATCATGCTAGCAGCAAAAAGGAATGGCCTCAGCATCCTCATGAAACTCACACCGCTACTTAATATTGCGATTATTTCCGTTCTGCCGGCCATTTTGGAAGTGATGAAAATAACCGATATAAAAACTGTAATCGGGGTCAAGAGATTATTCAAATACAAGCCATAATTCGCCATGTACTTAAATATTTCTCTCGAAGGAACATCATTCCTGATGTAGGTGTCGTTCTTTTCGGTAAAATCTAAAACTAAGACAACAAGAACTAACATGACCACTACGAAAAAGTAGGTCTTGAGAAAATCCTTGATGATCAGTTTATCGAGTAGCTTCATGATTACAGTCTGGTGCTCACTTTTTTCACCATTTGATCTTTCCAAACGGCAAAATCACCTGCTAGGATATGTTCTCTAGCTTGGCCCACTAGCCAAAGATAAAAACTTAGGTTATGAATACTTGCAATTTGCGCAGCCAAAATCTCCTTGCTGATCGTCAAATGCCTTAAATAGGCTTTAGAATAGAAAGTACTTACATATCCGCCGATAGCTGGGTCTATTCCTGTGAAATCTTCCTTCCACTTTTCATTTCTGATATTGATGAATCCCTCTGAGGTGAAAAGCATGCCATTTCGTGCATTTCGTGTAGGCATCACACAATCAAACATGTCAACCCCAAGTGCAATGCATTCAAGAATATTTGCTGGAGTCCCAACTCCCATTAAGTAACGAGGTTTATCCTGAGGCAAAATATCTGTCACCAACTCAGTCATCTCGTACATCATTTCTGCAGGCTCCCCTACGGAAAGCCCGCCAATAGCATTTCCTTGCTGATTGGTAGAGGCAATGAATTCTGCACTTTGCTTACGCAAATCCTTGTATACTGAGCCTTGCACAATCGGAAAAAGCGCTTGACTATAACCATATTTCCCTTCAGTCTCATCAAATCTTTCAATGCAACGAGTCAACCAACGATGGGTCATCTCCATGGAATTTCGAGCATAGCCATATTCACATGGGTAAGGCGTACATTCATCAAACGCCATAACGATATCAGCACCTATAGTCCGTTGAATATCCATGACATTTTCTGGAGTGAAGTGATGCTTTGAGCCATCGATGTGTGATTTAAACATCACGCCATCTTCCTTGATTTTGCGGGTGCCGGATAGCGAAAAAACCTGATACCCTCCGCTATCTGTCAAGATTGGTTTCTGCCAGCCGTTGAATTTGTGCAACCCACCAGCCTTTTCCAGCACGTCGAGCCCCGGTCTCAGGTACAAATGATAGGTGTTTCCAAGGATGATTTGAGCTTTGATATCCTGATCCAATTCCCGCTGATGAACTGCCTTGACAGAACCAGCAGTCCCTACAGGCATAAAAATAGGTGTTTGAATCTCGCCATGGTCAGTTTTCACTACACCTGCTCTGGCTTTACTTTTGGAATCTTGATGGGCTAAGGTAAACTTCATATAGATAATTGGTTGCTGGTGAGACATTCTACATATTGTCCCGTTCAGCCTACAAAAATATACGCTTATTCTTAAACGGTTTGCTGAATTTGATTTTATATTTGCGCAGCAAAAGCGACCTATGGGCCTATTTTTACTTTGGTTTTTCTTCGGTGTTGGAATACTTATCCAAGCAAGTTACCTCTTGGTTATTTTTGGAAAAGCTGCCTTTTACTCTGGCAACAAGTCACAATCTACAGCTAAAAATGAAGAGGGAGTGACTGTAGTCATTTGTGCTCACAATGAGTTTTCAAACCTCAAAACCCTCATTCCTAAGCTCTTCGAACAGGACTACCCTGTATTCGATGTCATGATCGTGAACGACAGATCTTCGGATCGTACCAAAAGACTTTTGGAGAAAATGATGGAGAGTTATCCTAAACTTCGATCTGTCACCATCAAGTACACACCGCCTCACGTCACTGCCAAAAAATATGCCTTAACGCTCGGTATCAAAGTAGCCAAATATGACGTCCTACTTTTGACAGATGCAGATTGCCTACCAGAAACCGACCAATGGATCAGAAAAATGACTGATCCGGTGAGAAATCAAGACAAAACATTTGCTGTGGGATTTTCTGGATATGAACAAAAGCCAGGCTTTTTGAATAATTGGATTCAATTTGAAACTTTGCTTACAGGCCTTTACTACATTTCATTTGGACTTTGGAAAAAACCCTTTATGGCCATCGGTAGAAATCTCTGCTATCGTAAAAGCTTTTTCATGGAGGTGAAAGCTTTCAAAAACTTATGGCATATAGAAGGTGGTGATGACGACCTTTTTGTCAACCTCTACACAAATGGAAGAAATACAGAAATTGTATTGGATCCAGCAGCGAACACTATTTCTAAACCAAAAGAAAATCGAAAAGACTATTTTATCCAGAAGAAAAGACACCTTCATGCTGGCAAATATTACGATGCAGCAGATAAGAGAAAGATTGGATTATACTCCTTTTCCCATGCATTATTCTGGCTTAGCGGGTTTGGATTACTTATTTATGCCGGAATAGCTCAAAGCTGGGAACATTTTTCCGTTGTTTTCGGTATTATCCTATTAAGGTCTTTTCTTGTAACGCTAATATTCAAAGCTGCTGAGAAAAAGATCCAAGGAACTAAACCTCCGAAAAATATCTGGATGCTTGACTTCTTGTATTTAGGTTATTTTTGGATTTTAGGCACCATTTCCCACCAGGCAAAAGACATCCAATGGAAATAAACGAACGCGGTTTTTCTAAGAAAGCACTCGAGGACTTTGAGCTGATCGATCAGGCAGTAAATCATGAAGATCAGCAAGCCTTCGCCTCTTTGATGAAGCGCTATAAAAAGGCCGTTTATTACATGATATTGAAAATGATCCGAGATGCAGATGATGCAGAGGATCTTACGATGGAGGCTTTTGCCAAGGCATTCAAGAACCTGCATCGTTTCAAAAAAGACTACACGTTTTCTACATGGCTTTTTCGTATCGCTACCAATAATACCATTGATTTCATCCGGAAGAAAAAGCTCAAGACGATGAGTTTGAATACTACGATGTCTGATGATGGAGGAAATTCGGTTACTATCGACGTGGAAGACGATGACAATAATCCTCAGGACGAATTCATCCGTACCCAGCGGATCGAGATGGTTCGAATTTTTGTCGACAAACTACCTGCGAAATACCGCAAGCTTGTACAGCTACGCTATTTCGACGAGCTTTCGTATGAGGAAATCGCTCAGGAGCTTGAAAAACCACTTGGAACTGTGAAGGCACAACTTCATAGATCTAGAGAATTACTTTACGAAATTGCCTCAGGCAAAGAAAAACACATTTGATGAATTCAGGCACCCAGCTCATCCAGTCTTATTTCCCTGATCTTACAGAAGGTCAGCTTTCACAATTTGACAAACTTCAGGAGCTATATGAGGATTGGAATTCAAAAATCAACGTCATTTCCCGTAAGGACATGGAGCAATTCTATGTGCATCATGTCCTTCATTCCCTTGGGATAGTAAAGGTGATGCCTTTCGAGCCTGGGACGAAGATATTAGATATCGGTACTGGTGGTGGATTTCCAGGAATTCCTTTGGCGATTATGTTTCCTGAGACTCATTTTCATCTGGTAGATTCTATCGGGAAAAAGATCACTGTGGTCAAAGATGTGGTCAAACAATTGAAGCTGACAAACGTGGAAGCACAGCAAGCTAGAGCAGAGCAGCTTGTCCGTAAATATGACTTTGTAATCAGTCGGGCGGTTACCCGAATGATCAATTTTTACCCTTGGGTGAAAAACAAAATCCGTAAGGAAGATATCAACGAATATCCAAATGGAATTCTTTACTTGAAGGGGGGAGAAGTGGATGAGGAAATGGAAGAATTAGGGAAATCTTACGTGGTATATCACTTGGAAGACTACTTCAAAGAAGAATTTTTCGAGACCAAAAAAGTGATTTACATGCCTTGGGAGGATAAAAGGTAAATTGGTTGTTGGGTGCTGGAAGTCGGATGAACTATGAAAAAGCTCTCAATAATGCACTTTAGAAAATACACTTTTTTACAATAAATGTATCTTCAAAGATACAACTATCTGTATATATTGTATCTTTGAAGATACAATGAAAGAGCTAATTCGAAGATATCAAAGCTTAATTACGGGAATTGATCTGAAATTCGAGCGTTCCCTTTTGACTAAAATCAACTGGGATGCTCGTGCTATAGGTATAAAAGGTGCGCGTGGAACTGGAAAATCAACCCTATTGCTTCAGCACCTCAAGGCTTCAAATTATGGCGAAAAGGCTATATATTTCTCACTCGATGATCTGTATTTCAAAAACTCCACACTCCTAGAAACTGGGGAAAGCTTCTATAGAGCAGGTGGTAGAAAGCTTTTTTTAGATGAAGTTCACAAGTACCCCGACTGGCATCGGGAAGTGAAAAACTTATACGATTTCTACCCTGATCTTCAACTGGCCTTTTCAGGCTCATCGATTCTTGAACTTCAAAAATCGAGTGTTGATCTAAGTCGAAGAGTTCTTTTTTATGAGCTCACTGCTTTATCCTTCAGTGAATTTCTCAAATTAAAATATGGCTTTGATTTGCCTGCTTACACTTTCGAAGAAATCCAAAGCAACCATATAGAGATAGCAAGGAGCATAAAACAACTACTTGAATCTCCGCTCCCCTATTTCCAAGAATTCCTGTCATACGGATCCTATCCTTTTTTCAATGAAGGCCTTGAAGAATATAGCTACAGATTACAACAAATACTTAATTTCATAATCGATTATGATCTTCCTGAAGCAAAGGACATATCGGTCAGTACACAGAACAAACTAAAAAAACTTCTTTATGTGATTTCTGAATTGGTTCCTTTTACGCCAAATGTGTCTAAGCTCGCAACACAAATAGAAACAACACGTCCCATTCTACTTGAAATGCTTCATATATTGGAAGAAGCTAGGCTAATACGCAATCTAAGGTCTGCAACGAAAGGAATCAGTCTGATGAATAAGCCAGAAAAAATACTACTCTCAAATGCAAATCTAGTTAAATCACTATCCGAAAAGGGCTGGAACTCTGGAAACATCAGAGAAACCTTTGCACTCGATCAACTTCAGAATGCTGGCTTAACTATCACCCATCCTTCAAAAGGTGACTTTTTGCTTAATGAAGAAGTTCTATTAGAAATTGGAGGAAAAAACAAAGCTTTAACCCAAGTAGCTCACCATGAAAATCACTTCGTTTTTTCGGATGAATTAGAAATAGGCTGGGGAAAGCAGATCCCACTTTATTTGTTAGGGTTCTTATATTAAGAGTGAGCGTTTCGCTCCACTTTTTAGAAGATTAAGTTTTACAATTTCAAAATAGAGATTCAGCCTGACTCTAAAGAAGCAGTACATTTACTATATCCTGTGCTTTCCTTTGCGCAAACCTCCGTGTTCATCGTAGTATAAAAAACTTTCGCAAAATTCCCCGACAATTACCTCCGCTTCACTTGCCTCCTTTCGGAGATTAGCCCTAATTTGAAGTCTCAATTACCCAAGCTGTATGTATTTAATTTTTGATACGGAGACCACCGGTCTTCCTCGCGATTACAATGCTCCTATGTCCGATGTGGACAATTGGCCAAGACTGGTTCAGCTGGCCTGGCAACTGCATGATGCAAATGGAAATCTAATTTCAAATCATAATTACATCATCCGACCGGAAGGATTTACCATTCCTTACAATGCGGAAAAAGTCCATGGAATTTCTACCAAGCGCGCCTTAGCAGAGGGTCATGACCTGAAGCAAATCCTTGGGATTTTTGAAGGTGATGTGAAGCAAGCCAAGTATTTGGTTGGACACAATGTGGAGTTTGATGTCAATGTAACCGGTTCGGAATATTACCGCGCAGAAGCCACCATGCCGCTGACTGCGCAGCAACTTGATACAAAAGATATATCAACTGATTTCTGTGCACTTCCTGGCGGTCGAGGTGGCAAATATAAATGGCCAACACTTACTGAACTCCACCAAAAACTTTTCGGCAAAGGCTTCGGTGACGCACACGATGCTGCCTATGATGTGGATGCTACTGCACGCTGTTTCTTTGGGTTGATTAATCAAGGCGTCCAAGCTCCAGAAGCTGGAATTTCCATCGCTGAAGTCATCTACGAAGCTCCGAAATTAGAGGAAGCAAACTTTGCGCAAGCAAAAGACGCGCAAAAGGCTGCTGCTAAAGATGTCCTGAAGCAAGCCGGCAAAGCTGACATCTCGGACCTTACCGACATTCCATTCACACACTTGCATGTGCACAGTCAATACTCGGTACTTCAGGCAACTTGTGAGATTCCTGCGATGATAGCACGGGCAAAAGAGTTGGGAATGCCTGCAATTGCAATGACCGATCACGGAAATATGATGGGTGCTTTCCACTTTGTAAAAGAAGCGTTAGGCAAAGACATTAAACCAATTTTAGGTTGCGAATTCAACCTGTGTCGAGACAGAAAAAACAAATCAAATAAGGATGATGGCTATCAAACTGTCCTTCTTGCAAAAAATAAAGCAGGCTATCACAACTTGGCAAAACTAGCCTCCTACGCCAATATCGAAGGATTTTACTATTTACCCAGAATCGACAAGGAGCTTTTGGTCCAATACAAAGGAGACCTCATCGCAACAACCGGCGGGCTTTGGGGAGAGATTCCTTTTTTGATTTTGAACGTCGGCGAAACACAAGCTGAGGAAGCTTTCGTCTGGTATAAAGAGCAGTTTGGAGAAGACTTCTATGTGGAGCTCAATCGACATGGAATACCAGAAGAGGAAAAAGTGAATGAAGTGCTCTTGGAATTTGCGAAGAAGTATGACGTGAAGTATTTCGCAGCAAACAATTCCTATTACAGTGAAAAAACTGATGCAAAAGCGCACGATGTATTGCTTTGTGTGAAAGACGGTGAGCTTTACGACAAGCCAAAAAAATACATTGGAAAGCGTGGAAGAGAATTCCGCTATGGCTTCCCAAATGATGAATTCTACATCAAGACTCCCGATGAGATGAAAAAGCTCTTCGCGGATTTGCCGGAAGCCATCGAGTGTACCAATGAGATTACCGAGAAAATCGAAACCTATAAATTAGCCAGAGAAGTACTTCTTCCAGCTTTTGAGATCCCTGATGAATTCAAACATGCAGAAGATGAAGTGGACGGCGGAAAACGAGGAGAAAATGCCTTCTTAAGACATCTGACTTACGAAGGAGCAAAAAAACGCTACCCTGAAATCACACCAAAGATAACAGAACGTCTGGATTTTGAATTGGCGACAATTGAGAATACAGGATATCCAGGCTACTTCCTGATTGTTCAGGATTTTATTGTTGAGGCTAGAAAAATGGGTGTATCTGTAGGCCCTGGCCGTGGATCTGCAGCTGGTTCTGCTGTTGCTTATTGCACAGGTATCACTAACATAGACCCCATAGCATACAATCTACTTTTTGAGAGATTCCTGAATCCGGATCGAGTTTCGCTTCCCGATATTGATATTGACTTTGACGATGAAGGCCGGGGTTCCGTGATCGATTATGTGATCAAAAAATACGGTTCCAATCAAGTTGCACAAATCATCACCTATGGTACTATGGCAGCTAAGTCCGCCATCCGTGATACAGCACGAGTTTTAAATTTACCTCTTCCTGAAGCTGGAAGACTTGCCGGTTTGGTACCAGATATCAAGCTAAAAGCGCTGTTTGGCTTAGCTGGAAATCGGGCTGCACTTTCTGATAAGCTAAAAGGGCAAGGTGAAATGATCGCCAAAGCAGACGAATTGATCCGGATTTCCAAAGGACAGGATGATTCTGCGAAAACGATCAATCAGGCAACCATGCTCGAAGGTTCTGTTCGAAACCTTGGAATCCATGCCTGTGGTGTCATCATTACGCCCGCAGATATTACGAATTATGTACCGGTAGCACTAGCGAAGGATTCTGACATGGTTTGTACGCAGTTTGATAACTCCGTAGTAGAATCTGCAGGACTGTTGAAGATGGACTTTTTGGGTCTAAAAACCCTGACACTGATTAAAACCGCCGTTCGGATTGTAAAAGAACGTCACGGAATCGAGTTGGATGCGGACCATTTCCCAATTGACGATGCTAAAACCTACGAGCTTTTCCAACGTGGTGAAACCGTCGGTATTTTCCAGTATGAATCTGCCGGAATGCAGAAATACATGCGCGAACTAAAACCTACGGTTTTTGCAGATTTGATTGCTATGAATGCCTTGTATAGACCGGGGCCTTTGGCATATATCCCTTCTTTTATTAAAAGAAAGCATGGAACTGAAGCGATCGAATATGATCTGGACGACATGCAGGAATACTTGGAGGAAACATACGGAATTACAGTTTACCAAGAACAAGTGATGCTTTTGTCCCAAAAACTTGCTGGATTCACTAAAGGTGAGGCGGATGTTTTGCGTAAGGCGATGGGTAAAAAGCAGAAAGATGTACTCGACAAAATGAAACCGAAGTTTGTCGAGCAGGCTTCGGCAAAAGGTCATGATGCAAAGAAACTTTCAAAGATTTGGACTGACTGGGAAGCATTTGCATCCTATGCATTTAACAAATCCCACTCAACTTGCTATGCATGGATCGCTTATCAAACGGCGTATCTAAAAGCTCATTACCCAGCCGAATATCTTGCTTCCGTACTGAGCAACAACATGAATGACATCACTCAGGTGACGTTTTTCATGGAGGAATGTAAGCGTGCCGGAATCCCAGTTTTAGGGCCGGATGTGAATGAATCCAAAAATGGATTTACCGTAAACCAGGCTGGGGAAATCCGATTCGGAATGGCTGCAATCAAAGGGGCTGGCTCGGCAGCAGTCGATGCGATTATTGAAGAGCGAGAGAAAAACGGACCTTATAAAAACATCTTTGACTTTGCAAAGCGGGTAAGTTCCAAGGCTTTGAATAAGAAAACAATGGAAGCCCTAGCGATGGCTGGTGGATTTGATTGCTTTCCACAGCATCATAGAAGACAATATTTAGAAGCTGCAGATGGAGATTTGAATTTGATCGAGAAAGCGACAAAGTATGCTCAAAAAGTCCAGCAGGAAGAAGAAAGCAATCAGGTTAGTCTTTTCGGCGGAGGTGCAGGAAATATGGAAGTACCACTTCCAACCATTGCACCGATGGAGCCTTTTACCCAATTGCAGCAATTAAACATCGAAAAAGAAGTGGTTGGACTTTATATTTCTGGTCACCCACTCGACCAATTCCGATTGGAAATTGAGTCGTTCACCAATGCTTCTTTGCCTGATCTAAATGATTTGGAAAGTTTGAAAAGTAAAAGCGATATCAAATTGGCTGGATCAGTTTCAACATTTGCACACCGTACCACCAAAAATGGAAAGCCCTTTGGCACGCTAACTCTGGAAGATTATCAGGGAGCATTTACTTTTTTCCTATTTGGAGATGATTACGTGAGGTTCAAAGAATACTTTATGCCAGGCTGGTTTTTGTTCATCAGCGGGACGGTTGCAGGTAAGCGCTGGGCGGAGAATGAGCTGGAATTTAAAATTAGTAGCATCACTTTGCTGGACGAGATCCGTGGCAAAATGGTAAAGGGACTTCGTGTGAACATAGATCTGGATGATCTCACACTGGATTTGATGGAAAAACTGCAGGCAATTTCCGAGAAGTATAAGGGAGATGCCAAGCTTTACTTTGATGTGATTGACCGTAAGGAAAATATTGCGCTGGAGCTTTTCTCGAAGAGATTCTCCATCAATCCAAGTTCAGAAATGATTACTGAATTAAAGCAAATTCCTGAGGTGATGTATAAGGTGGTTTAAAAAGTAAGACCGATGTTTGATGACCGATGACCGGTGTCCACATTAAGGTTTACCTCAGTGATTTCAATTCAAAACTACTCTCAATTAGATATAGGAAAGAAATTAAAACCATTACAATCATCGTTTTTGTCAATCATTCATT
>TARA_R110002020_G_scaffold800_4_pt1 | contig 18137 bp, 34 predicted proteins | sample TARA_R110002020 | Tara Oceans TARA_R110002020 (sample SAMEA4396489) | marine metagenome | biome: Westerlies Biome; feature: [MES] marine water layer (ENVO:01000295) within the mesopelagic zone...; material: water (ENVO:00002006), including particulate matter (ENVO:01000060) such... | reverse complement strand
AGGCATTCTGCAAGACAAACCCTGGCAACGATGGGGGGGTAACCGCTGTGGGAGCGCCCCCTGCCGGATTGTAGTAAACCTTCTCCCCCTTGCGGGATGTCAGGCTGTTCGGACCTATGCCCGCCGTCTTTGGCACTAACCATTTCGGGTTCCCAATAAGCTCTGCGTTATCAATAACTTGTGACCGCACCTTGTTGTATGCGATTTGGATTTCTAGCAGCGGTTCAATAGCACCAACACCCCACAAACGGCCAGGGATTTTAGAGTATCGCACAAATTGAATTGGAAAGGTTTCACCCACCCATTCGCTTTCATAGATATAGTCAGACTCAAGGAGGATCTTCCTCTTGCCGTTTCTAAAGTAAACCTCAAACACCTCAAGTCGATCCTGAAGATCCTTCGTGGGATAAAGACCGTAGAAGCTGCGCTTTTGATCCTTACCGCGCGGAGAAGAGGCCGCCTTTTCGATTAGCTCCTTTTTGTCGGGATAGGCTTCTACCAAGTCCTCCCGGTTAACCAGCTTCGCCACAGCCACCCAGTTCGACTCATCGAAACCGGTAATGCCGGGCTCAAAGTACAGGTTGTACGGCGTGACCACTTCAGTCGTCACGTTCTTACCGTTGTAGCGGGTATACAGGGCGCCGCTACCACAGCTTAAGATCCAACCCAGGAGGTCAGAGTAGACCTCGGACATGCGCTGCTCTTGCCAGTAATACTGCAAGGCTGCCTCGGCCGTCTTTGCCTTGATGATGTCCTCAGCGCCAGGGCTCGAAGGTAGAACCGTAGTTCCAGGATAGGCCACCTCAAGCCGGCTCTGAAGGTTACGGTACATGTTGAGGATCAGATTAATGGTGACGGTTTGTCCGTCCACCCGAGCGCGCCGCAGATCGCCGCTAGTCCGGTCGTAAACAATCTGCTGACGCCCCTGAAGAAACAGTAAACACAAATCCCAGATACGGACAAAGCCGAGTTTGTCCTGGTTAAACGAGTCGATGTCTTGCTTAAGCTTCGACGGTTTTGGGCACTTTTGCATTGCGTTTCTTCCTCTTCGATTTGCGAGCCTGAGAATGAGCGATAGCTACTGCTTGGTTAGGCTTACGCCCTTCCTTTATAAGGAGCGCAGCATTACGCCTAATGACATCAGGTGAAGATCCAGTTTCAAGAGGCATTATGCTGGCTTGTTTCCAGGCTCGCAGTCACCCCGTTGGCTGCTAATCAATTTGATTTCCGCTTGCTCTTTCGCTGTGACTTTACCGCTTTTGATTTTTTCGCACAACTCGCAACGACGCTCCCAGGCGACTAAAGCCTCGCTCTTTGCTGGGGCTTTCTTGGGGGCTGCTTTCTTTGCTTTCTTTTCAGTGGCCATTTTACCACCTCCATTTCATTCCTAAGGTTCCTTGCCAATCGGCGGTTTCTCCCCATTGGGCTCCGGCTGATAACTGGGCGGTGAGGTCGAAGTCTTTTCCAATCGTGTGTCGAGCAGAAAGACCAGTATCCCACCTGTCACTATTCCCGCTAAGTAGCAGGTCAAGCCCCCCAGTATCGCCAGCGCGCAATACAACAGGGGCTAACTCTCTGAGTCCGAGGACTTTCCCGCAGCACTTGCAGCCTCCACGGCCGCCCTCTTCTGCTTTGCTACATCTTCCATGCTGATTCCCATGACACCAGCTACAGCGCCTAGAACCGAAGTAATAATTACCTCAGTAGGAAGCTCAGGCCAGAAGTGCTTTGCAAGCAAAGGCAGGATAGCCGCCGCGACGCTTAACCACAATTTACGAGATTTCATTTTATTTCCCATTTTACTTTTCCTTCGATGGATACTTCCAAGCCTGAAGCAGTCCTTCAAGTTTGTCGTACTTGCCAGAGCCAGCAGCAGGGAGCTTTGTTGCAGCCATACCAGCCTCGAGAAGATCACCCTTCTCGAAACCGCCCCGGCCAACAGCTTTACCGGCAACTGCACCAAGGCCCATAGCTGCCCCAGCAAACGGAGCCGTCGCAGGGTTCAGCAAAGCCAAGCCGCCAGCAAGCGTTCCGACTGCTCCCCCGATACCCTCGTTCTTAGCAGACTTCTCGGCTGCTCGAACCCTCGCCTCCGCAGCCTGGCGACCTAACGCACTGGGTTGACCCCTTCGACGCTTTTCGTCAGCAGCGAAAATCTCTTCTAGCGTACTCGACATACCGGTTGCCATCAGTCCTCCCACATCTCAGATGGTGTGGCCAATTGATCTGACTCGTCCAGAGGAGCACCCGGCCCCACGAAGTCCCGGAACAAGACGACTGCTTTCCAGAGCAGTGCAACTTGCGCCAAGTCCACGCAGAGCCGGATGACCTCAAGAACCACTACACACCTGCGTAACTGATACCGGTCAGAATACCGTTCCGGTTCGGTGCTGTGCAAACAGTGTTGTAGTAGTAACGAACGAATGCTTCGTACGCATCAGCGCCAGCCTCACGACTAAGCACGCTGCCATCAAGATCCGCCATGCCAGGGGCTTGCACTTCGGCAACGACCCACGACTTGAGGTTCAAGAAGATCAGCAGGCCTTTACCGCATTGGCGAGCCACCTTCAGCGGAATACCGTTGAAGGACAGAGCGCCCATGTTGAACCCAGGGTCACCGGAGTCAACACTCTTGCTGCGACTGGTAGCAATACCAACAGCGGCAGCTTCGCTGGTGAACGACATGAGCGAAGTATATTCCTGACGGAAGATATAATGCGCAATCATGCAGTCAGGAGACTCACCGCTTTGGTCCGCGATGGAATCCAAGATGCCCTGCATCCGCTTAGTGTCCACAGGGGTGCGAGCACCAGCACCGGGTGCAGCCGATGCGACGGTGTTTTCCACACTCTGAATGGTGGACTGAAGCACCGTGGAACCCGTTGCCGTGGTACGGTCAGCACCAAAGTGGGTCGGGGCAGCACCAGCCAGGACAGCGGCGTCAAAGTAACCAGCGCCGAGGTTTCCGTAGATACCCAGAGCTTGGTTTTCGGTCGGGAACGCTAGGGCCGCATCAAGGGCCAAAATCACCACCGTAGCGGCAGCGCCCTTAGCCAGACCCGTCAAATCAAGGTTGTTACCAGCGCCAAGGTTGGTCACAAATTGAGCCGACCCTGCTGTTGCCGACTGGCGTACAAACAACGCACCGGCAGCACCGGCAGCGATCACGGCGTAGGTGTCATTACGGACAACAACACAAGGGATACCGGGAGCAGCAGAACCAGGAAGCCCCTCAAGATTGCCCGAAAATGGCATTGTGCTTGCGGCGGCAGCACGGTCGTTGACGAAGCCAACAGCGCCACCACCAGTGAAACAAGCCAAGTCGGCAGCGTTCTTCACAGTCTCAACAGCGCCGTCAAGCTCCTGCTGAAGGCCGTTCACGAAAGCGCCAACACTTGCTTTGGCCTGAGCGATAGCAGGGCCAGTGATGCTCATGCGACCATAAAGGTACTTGGACGGAATAGTAAGGTCCGCATACCCCTGCTGCCCAGCGGGCGGAAGCGCACCGTTGTCGGGTGCGAATGCGCCGCTATTGTTACGGGAGACCCGCACTGGCATGATGACGCGACGGCCAACCCAGTTCATTTTGCGACGGTTAAAAAGTTCAAAGACCAACATTTCATTGTTAAGTTGGTCGCGAATTGGCCCGGCATAAAACTCCTTAAGAATCTTATCGAGCGAGAATACAGTAGATAAAGCCACTTTGCTTTTCCTTCTTAGTTATTTTGAAGCCAGTTACTTAAGGCTTCGTGTGCTTGCTCCATCGTCTGCGGCTTATTGCCCTGGGCACTTGACAGCGTTCGCTGGCGCCCCTGGCGTGATGCCACCTCCGGTGGAATATCGTAGGATTCGTCCTCAGCCTCGTCCAAATCCAAATTCGCTAGAAAGCGATTAATAGCCGCTTCCTCGATCTCAGCAATCTGACCCGAGTAAACTTCAGCCACCTGAGCAATATCCACCGACGGGTCCTGGATGACTGCGTTAAGCAACACCTCGGGATCGACGTTAGGATGCGACTCGGCAACCGCTGCTAGTTCACGCTCCAGCGTAAACTGTTCTTGTTGCACCGACATCTCGTGCATACGGCTCTGCATCTGGGCCATGTGAGGGTCCATGCCTTCCGGCATTTCGTGCTCGGGCTCTTGATGCTGAGGTTGCTGCTGCTGTCCCATCATTTGCTGGAACTGCCTCATCTGCTCGTACTGAGCCTGCATTGCCTCGAGTTGTCCCCGAAGTTCTTGAGCTTCTTCGGTTGCATTATTCCTTGCTGCGATCACGCTCGAGAAACGACCATAAGGTACCGAGTGACCCTCTTCTACATCGGTTTCGTCGTATTCTTGTAGCTCCCCGTTTTCGTAGCTTTCCGTTTCAAACTCAGCTTCGCCAGCGTCGTCAGCGTAGTGTTCCACCTGCTCCTCGACGGGCTGTTCTGCCTCTGCTTCGTTCAATCCCTGGAGTGCGGCGGACAACTCCTCGGTTGCTTCCTCTGAAAGCTTGACCATTTTTACGCCCCTTTACATGTGGATAACGCGCCACACCGCGAAGTCACCAAACCCCTATATCATCCAACACGTCCTGAAGAGGGTCTGGTGAAAAATCCTCTGGATGTGCATCTTTGAAGTTCTTTCCCGTAGCCCGTTCCCACTCCAACATTTGTTTGATGCTGGTAGGACGGACCTTGTTCGCCACTTCTTCGATAAGGTCTTCTACTTGATCGAGGCCCATCAGAGCAAGCCCAGTCGCCATGACCATATCGTCATGCTTTCCCGATGGAGCCTCGACCTTGCCGCGTGAGTTGTACACGAGCGTATTTGCTTCGGCCATAAATACTTTATCTGTCACTTTCATGTGGCTGTTTGACACATACTCATAAAGCCTGCTTAGTAGTAGGTTGCGACTTTTTGTGTTGGTGTTGAAGCCGTACCGAGGCGTCCATATGTTCTTTACTTTGTCCCAGTGCTGATCACGAAACTGCCGCCCGTAGGCGTTTTCCATGAGGTACTCAATGATCGACAGACCATAAGAGTTACTTTCAACCACAGCTAAGGCTGTGTACTTCTCAGCTATTTCGAGAACCGTTTGCTTATAGTCTGACGGAGGTTGTCGATCGTAGTACGATGCGACCATTTTAATTGCCTTTTGGTCTGTGACATCCAGAACCATAAAAGCAGAATAGTCCCCGCCGGGAGAGCCACTAGCAGTGTCAACACCAATGGTGTAGATGTGATACGGTTCTGGTTCCTGGTGGACTGCGAGACCTGTGGTGATCCCGCTGACGGGCCATGGGTCTGGGAAGAACCTTTGTCCTGATGTGACGAACGCCATCTCAGCATGTACTGGAAACTCCTGATTGAAGATCAGCCAGTTGTTGGCGCACTTCGTCCTTCGGTGATGCACGAACCAATGGCTTTGCTCTTTACTTAGCTTATGCTTCTTAATGTATTCCCGTTCAAGCTTAGTGAGATCCGTAAAAGCCGCCTTTGGCCTTACGTAGCGAAGATCCAACATCCACCCAAGGAAGAGCTTGGTGAACCCATTTTCTTGGTTCCACATCTCGTAAGCCTGGTTGAGGCCGTTAGCCGTAGACTCCAGGATAATCGTAGCATTGGCATCCGCAGTACCGAAAAGCCCCGCAATAGACTTCTCAAGGTTTAACCAAAAGGCATACTCGGATGCGTGGATGTACTGGTAGGTCTGGCCACGGAAGCCCTCAGAAGAAGACGTGCCAACTTTGATTTGGCTACCCGTCTTGAGGAGTAACTCGTTATGCCTGTTCTTCTCGGCCGGTATTCTCAACTCAGCGGGAAGGTTAGAATACATAAACTGATAGATTTGAAAGATAGCCCTGGCAGCTTCATCAGTGTGGGCAACAACTGCGACACGGGTGTTCTTACTGAACAACGCTTTCCACAGGTAGAACGCAGCAATAAGCGTCGTCGACCCCAGCTTGCGGGCCTTAAGGATCATAAGGTGCGGGTTATCCTTGAGTCCCCTGATGATTCGCTCCTGCGCTTCGTTCAGGCGCAGAGGGACCACTGTGCCGCTAATATCGACAATCTTGATGTGACTTTGAGCAAAGTGCTTAAAGCTCTGCGAGCACTTCTTTATCTCTTCAAAGACCTTTTGTTTATTCGGCTGAAGCACCAACACCTGCCGTTACAAGCAATGACAACACCAGCTTATTCAACTGCTCGACCGCTTTCTTTTGGTCCGCTTCTAGGGATCGGCGTTGTGGGCCGGACGCTTTACGTGCCGCAATCCCCATATCCTGAGCAGCCCGCATGAGACGCCTGATCTCCGAAGCGAGAGCCTTGGGCGCTTTACTAAGAAGAGCCCCGATAGATTTCTCCGCTTGCTCCGAGGTAATCTTTCCTGTGGCGTTATTTTTGATAATCTGTCGGATGCCCTTAACGCGCCCCTGCACGGCTTGAACCCTTGGAGCCCCAGCTTCGATACCCCTAAGGCGGTCGTCCCGCATCTCGCCACGAGCCCTCCTCATCCTGCCTGCGGCTCTCTTGGTACCCTCCTCAGCAATTGGCGCTCTCGCCGCTCGAGACCTTGGAACTGCTGATGTCGTCCCCCGAGTCTTTGTGGAGACAATGTTATCAATCTTGGTGCCCAGCCCTGACCCTGACACTTTGCCGTTTTTGATCCTCTTTAAACCAGCAACCAGGTTCGCCCGCTGGTCAATTACCTGATTGAGGCTTGTTACGTTACGGCCGGCAAGATAGCTATTTACGAGCTTCCTGATCTTCTTTGACTTGTACCCGAGTTGAGCAGCTAGATCACCGGCAACCGCGACCTCCGCTGCCGCCGCCTTAGGCTCGGGCTTGGGCTCGGGCTTGGGCTTGGGTGTGGGCTTAGGCTCGGGCTTGGCTTTGGCTTCGGGCTTGAGCTTAGGCTCCGGCTTGGCTTTAGGTTTAGCTTTGGGTTTGGTTTTGGGTTTGGTTTTGGGTTTGGCTTTAGGTTTGGCTTTGGGTTTGGCTTTTCCTTTCACCTTCTCAGCGACCTTCTTGACCACCTTCTTTGCTTCACCCTTTGCCGACCGCAGCTTGCTAAGGGCCGACACGGCTTGCGCTGCGCTCATCTTTGAAACGCCTTTAACGCCAGCCTTGGTCAGCAACTTCTTAGCCTGGGCACCTGTGATGCGCGCTGCTGGTGCAAACTCAAGCGCGGCCCTGGCCTGAGGTTTAGCGGCGCTGGAAAATTTAGGCGTATGAGTAGGCCGCGCCGTAGGTTTGGCGCTGCTTCCAAACTTAGGTGTCGTCTTTGGTTTATTTTTGAGTGCTGACTTGGACTGCTTGGCCAGAGCTTTGGCAGCCGCTTTGCGCGCTGACCTTTCGCCCAGCTTTTTAATCCCGTATTTAACGGCTCCCTTACCCAGGTGATACACCCCTTTTACGACCGTTGCGCCCGTCAGAAGGTCAAGGGGAATTGTAGCATAACCTACACCCTTAAGTAGCTTTCCTCTGCGATCCGCCTCAAAGGCTGCGATCTCTGCCTGGCGTTTAGCAGACTGTTCTTCGCCTGTTAGCTCTTTGGCTATTTTTGATTCCTGCTTCTTTATACGGCGCTTGGGTCCGTAAGCCTGCTTGGTGCGCTCTTGGAGATCGAGCTTCCGAAACCGCTTAATCTCCTGAGCCGTTAACTGGCCCCCGGCTTTCTTTCCTTGGACCTTGGTTTCACCGCCAACGCGCTTGGGGTTGTAGGCGATGAGCCCTTGGTCTGCCATGCGCTTGAGGCGCGCCCGTTGCTCTTTAGTCAGCTTGATCTTAGCCATTGGCTGATGCTCCCTCGGGGTTGAAGTAAGCTGTCGCTCCGGCATCAAGCATGGCGTCCAGCACTCGGTCTCTTAGTTTCTGTTGGGTATCCTCATGGAGGATATTATGAAGTTCGGTCAGCATGCGAACAAACCCCTCGCAGAACCGTTTCAGTTCCTCGGGCTTGTCTTCGATCTCGTGGTCAAACGATGCGAGCCACTCCTCAGCTTGCTTGGTGTACTCAAGGGCAGCCTTGTGCTTCTTACGCAACAAGCGCCGATCCACGCCGCCAAAGAATTCGTTGAGGGCCATCGTTTCGGCTCGGGTAATTTTATAGGTCGCATTGTATGTTTGTTCGCCGCTCAGATTGGGGGTCTCGTCCCTGTTTTCAAGCGCCGCCATTCCGCTGAGGTACAGGCTGTTCATGTACTCCATGAGCTTGACCTCGCTGTTTTGGCTGTGAAACTTAACTTTGCTCATCATAAGACATTACCTCTGTAAAAAATAAATCAACATCGAAGTGGCCACAGGAATCAAGATCGAAGAGATTGCGGCGACGGCGGTCACTTGCTTACTGATATTATCCAGCTTGTCCTCAATGCGGTCAATGCGTTTGAACGCGCCCTTGATTTGCTCCCCTTGCCCATCCAGGCGAGCGAGGGCTGAAGCGATCTTGGCCTCCATCAGACTTCCTTTCCAATCGCTGCGCTGATCTTAGCGTAGTGGCTTCTCATTTCACCCAGACCGTCCTTGATCAAAGCCTCGGTGTCTTTGACTTCCTTCTCGATACCGTCCAGCCTGGTTACCCACTGAAGACGCTCGGTGTCGTATTTGTTCACGACCTCCATGAAGCGATCACGCACTTCGGACTCTCTTCGGTTGCAGTCTTCCATTTGCTCCTTGAGTTGCTTTTGGAAGTTGTCCGTCAGGTTGTCCAGCCTTTGGCTCATCTTAAGGTACAACCAAAAGATAGCGCCTGACGCCAAACCTAAGGCACCAAAGTCCGCTACCATCTGTAAGACTTGAGATGAGTCCATCAGCCTTTAGTACGGTGACTTCTGCTGCTGGCGGCGCTTGCGCATGTTTTCCTTGGTCTTCTTACGAAGGTCTGCGCGCTTCTTGGCTGCTGCTTTGAGGCGGTTCTTCTTCGCCTTGACTGGCGTGCGACCAGTTTCGCCTGGGAGAACCAGAGCCCGGTCAGCCGACAACCTGTTCAGCATGCCCTTTTCCACATCCTTCTCGCGATTGATGCGACGCCTTTCCGACCGAGCGTCACGCCCTTCGGCACCACCCATGCGTTCTTTGGGGGCGATACGAAACACCTCGTCGTCCAAGTTGCGAAGCACACGCTCATCACGCTTCTTCTTTTTCTTGAGCATCTTCTGCATCATCAACATCTTACCTGATTTGTTCATCACTTCTTCCTTCTGGCCCGCTCCCGCGCTGCCTTCTTGAGGAGCTTGGGTTCGCGCACGGTTGTCATTAAAAACTCGGTTGTCTTTTTGTCGGACGGTATTGGTGGTAAGCGTTTATAGGTAGCCCTATGGAAAAGGGAGTTCTGTCTATCAACCGGACGCCTAGGGCGAACATTTTGAACAGCAGCTTCACCGGTACGCACTTGCTCACGAAACTCTTCGTCACTAATTTTTGACGGGTTACGACGCCAGAAATTAGCCTGGTCCTCAAGCTCGATTGCGTCGGCTTTTGCCTTAACATGTTTAATGTAAACATCAGAGTTGCGGTTGACTTGGCCGTGGTTTCTAGAGGCTATATCTCGCAACTTAGCTTTGAGTTCTCTTTCTTTTTTCCTGGCTTTGTCAGCGCGCGCTTGTAGGTCTTTTAGGGTAACCGTATTCGACTGTGTCTTCACTTGCTTTCTGCGTGCCATCACTTAGCTCCATTGATCACGGTCAGCTTACCGTCGGCTTTATCCAAAAAGTCTTCAAGGCTGCTGACGCCCTGCTTCTCGTCCATACCCCATGTACGGCGCTCGTTCTTCTGTAAAGTAGATGCCACATCGCTCGCTGTCTTCAGAGCGTGCAACATCTTCTGAGGACTTTCTTCCATCCCCTCGATCTGGCCCACAACATCCTCGAGCAGAACAGCGATGCGCTCAGACACCCGCTTATGCCTGGAAAGGATGTCCTTCATGGACCGCTCTGTTTCCGTGATGTAATCAAGCACCCGAGACTCAGCTTCGTCCTGGGCTTTCTTAATACTCGCCTCTGCGCGCGTGAGAGGAAGGTCCCACTGCTCTTGAGCCTTCTTGTTGTAGATCGTTTGCTTGCTCACACCGTAAGCATCAGCGATGGTCGTGATCGGAACGCCGGCCCCCCAGTCGTTACGGATCTTCTGCCACACGTTCTCAGGGATTGGTTTGCGTGCCATTACCACTTCACCTTATCGGCCCAATAAGCTGCGCTCATCTTGCCCTTGTTAATGTTCTTGCGGTGACGAGCTTTGAAGGACGCCCGGCGCGCTGCTTCCCGCCGACTTTCACCAACAGACTTAGGACTGCCCTTAACACCCTGCTGCCCAAAACGGATCAGCTTGGAGCGACCGCCCTCCCTGGCCAACACAACATGGCTCTTGGTCGGGTGACCCGGTGTGCGCTTGGGGCGGTTGTAACCAGATACCCCTGCTCGCTTAAGCCTGGCGTCGCTCATGACGTGAGATGCTCCCTGGAAACCTGATACACGAAACACCAGCACACGCGCAACGATAACCCCGACCTGCCAATATGGCAGTCCCGTAACACAAAGCAAAACCCAACCTGTCATTGTGGCACACATCGCCGCAGACCAGACGTAGACTGGGCTCAGTTACCAAACTGTTGACTTTTTATTTTACATGGTAAGTATAAGTCATTGGCTTGTTTGAAGACGAACAAGATAATGAGACCCAACGCACATCATCTGAATAAGTAACTCTGGAAAATTAGGCTCCGGTGTAAAGTGTAATGCTACACAGAGACCGAACCGGAACAACACGACCAGCTCTTCATGCGGGCACAGGCACGTGACTGCCACGCACAGAACTGCAGGCGGCAGGACAGCCACCAACTCAGCAGCCAGATACCACCCCTCCCCCTGTGGGCTAGGGGCTCCAGTCCCACCCCATATGATCCACCCCTCGCGCATTATGCGCCCCTGATCATGCCTGCGCGCTACATGCGGCAGCTACGCTGCCAGACAACGCACTGCTTGACATAAGCATCATCCTCAGGCATTGTAACTAAGTCGATGGAGAACTTGTCGACAATCCCGAACAACCACGCCGCAGATGCGGCACACACGAAGGAGATTGCCATGCAATCCACTGTTACCCCTCTCGCCATTCTTTCCGCTCTCTTGGTCGCAGCCCCGCTTGAGTACCTGGCCGACATTCGGTCGACCATCGAAACCCTGAAAGGGTTTGAGATCATCTTCGCAGAAGGCCTTGGCGACGCCGAAACCCACGCATCCCTGTTCGATAGCATCGAAGATGCTAGGGAGCTGATCAACGACATCGAATGGGACCTGCGTTTCGTCGACTATGGCATGCTGCCCCGCATGGCGTAGCCCTGCACACACCAACCCACACACCGCCCCCCGAAGGGGGGGCTCACATAAGGAGAAAGCTATGCTTTCCAACCCCGTTCCCCGTTCGTCCCTCTTCGCCACCCTCGACATGGAGGAACTTGTCGCCTTCGTAGAAGGCACGAAGAATCCTTCGGAGTCTGCTCAAGTGCTGTACTTCGCCTTGAACTATGCCCACGACCTTGTCGACACGAGCCATAGGCTCAATAACGCACTCAAGTCTGACGACTAACCACACACAGCCCCCCTTCGGGGGGGCAAAGGAGAATCCCATGACCTACGATCACAACGCCCAAGCCGCCTTGGTCTCCAAACGCATCGCCAAAGGCGAACTGCCTAAGGAGGCGCTTCCTGTGCAATCGTACCCCTTCGCTATTCGAGCGACTGACGCAGTCAGGTTCAAAGCCTGCGACCAAGGCCAAGACTGGTTCAAAGCCAGCGATGGCCATTGGTATAACTGCCACATCCTGCACCCTAACATGATGGCACAAGCCCAGCGATACGGCTGCACCCTGTACGCTGACCGGGGCTTCGGCCCTGCTTGCAGTCGTGACATTGAGCGGTCCAAACTTGACTAACCCACACCTCCTGAAAGGAGAACCCATGACCTGCCAACACAAGCCCAAAGAAGAGCCCTTGCAACACTGCTACGTAGTAGACTTGAAGGATATCCTCCGGCGCTATCCCATGAAGCCCAAACAGCGCGCCGAATATCTGTGCGAGAAATACAAACGCTCCCTGATCACCCGGTTCAATGTGACTCCATCCGGTAGACGTAAGACCACCTCGGTTTACTTGTCCTTCCCTGGGCGGCCATGCACCCCCGCCCAATTGCTTTGGGCAAGCCCCGAGTATTGCAGGCAATCCAAAGACCTGGACCTGTCAACGTCTAAGCGTCTGGACTGGCGCACCATTGGCAACGCTATTGCGCTGTACTGTGCGTGACCAACACCAAAAGCCCTTTGGGCTAGAGAGAGAGAACCCATGAAGACCTGGCACTGTGAACACTGCGAAGGCACGAACGTCTTCGAAGAAGCCTACATCAACCCGAACACCGGCGACAGCTTCGCATCTGGAACAGATGAGGGCTGGTGCACCGATTGCGAAGACAACCACGGGGACGGCTCCTGCCGTATCTTCCAAAACTTTAGCGTCTTGTTTGGAGTGGAGAACCCATGAAGACCGAACACGCCACATTCATTCCCGAACCCGTACACCCTGAACCCTGGCCTGAATACGTGCAGCGATGCAGGGAGGAGGGGTCTCGGCACACCCTAGCCCAGCTTCGTGCTGTGTTCCTTTGGAGCGAAGGCGGCACCATAGGTGGGGTGCAGTAGTTGACAAACACCTCGCCTTCCCCCATATTCATGACCCCACAAACCAACCACACAAGGAGGACACCATGTCCAGCAAACCAAAAGGATTCCACTTCGTAACTGAGAGCCCCATCGTTCCCGGCGTTGAGATCATCAACATCATCCGCTTTAGCGGCGGCAACACCAAGACGGGACGCCTCGTCGATACCTGGCACTTCGTGAAGGGTGTTTCATTCCACAAGGCACGCCACAACGGGGCTTATGACCGAGCGATTTGCGGCGACTGCAACCACCGTCCGAAGGAAGGCCAGCTACAGGGAACCTGCTACGTCACCGGGCTTGCCTTGCTTGGCATGGAGAAGAGCTTCGATGCTGGAAACTACCCACATTGGACCACCTTTGGTGACGACCTGCAGCAGGTCTTAGCGTTTGCTGGGCAGGGTCGCACAGTCCGAATGGGTCAGTACGGCGACCCCGTTGTGATGGGTGAGGACAACGTCCTAGCCCTGGTCAGTCTGGCCGATAGCTGGGCTGGGTACTCTCACCAGTGGAGCGACGACCAGTTTGCTTGGGCTGTCGATTACATGATGGCGAGTGCCGATACTCCAGAGGAGATGGTCGATGCTGATGCCAAGGGCTGGCGATGCTTCGTCCCTCACAGCCCCGACATGGAAACGAGCGAAGCTCTGACCAAGGTTCGTGCTGCAGGTCTCAAGGCACTGAAGTGCCCAACGGAGGCGGTCAAATGCAATGCATGCCCCGTCAAATGCAGCGGGAAAGCGAGCACCACGAAGCACCATGTGCTGATCAAGGCCCACGGAGCCCCCAACATTCTCAAACAATACCGAGCCAGCGATGCACAAAGCATCTGGCTTGAAGCATAACCCACAACACTCCTGAAAGGAGAACCCATGAAACGCTACGACTACCAACCCGGAAACGCTACCCGCTACGACCTGCTCTACGGCCCCATCGAAGGCGAGGACCGCTACGCTCTGATCTACTTTGACCGAGGAGGGGGAGGCGCTGCTTTGCGATTCTGCTATTTCGACAACCCCCACCCTGCCTACATCAAGGAGAAAATGAGGCTCTGCTTTGAGGGTGACGCTGATGCTCTTGCGCAGTTTATTGCGGAGCGTCACTCCGAACGCATGGCAGCACACAAGGAGGCGTCATGAAACCTGACACCTATTTGATTTGCGAGGACTGCATGGCAGTCGGCGTACAGGGGCAAGACCCCATCCCCTACCTGTGGAGCAGCGGCTTTGCCGCAACCAGCGAAGAAGTGGAGCACAAGGCAGGCGAGATCAACGCCGGAGTGCGGCGCCTCGGCGGCTGCCTTTGGCTTAGCACGGATGAAGACGGCATCGCCATCGACCTAGATCAGGTGGTCGGTGAGAGCTTCGACGGCGCACCGTGTCACTGCTGCAAAACCCATGATCGAGGATACCGCTATCAATGCGAGGAGGCGCCATGATCAGAGCCGGAGACAGGCGCAGCCCCTGCAACCCTAACATGTACGAATGGTACAACCCACCAACACTCCTGAAAGGAGACACCATGAAAGTCGATGTCTATTGGAACCTTCACCGCCGTTTGTTCAGCGTACGCAGCAGGGAGAAAGAGACCTATGGTCGGGTCATCTCCCACGCTACCCACCTTGGCCTGTTCAAACCAAAGCCAGTGGTGTCACAGGCAGGGAGGGAAAGGGTGCTGCGGGAGAAACGCAAGAACGTGCACGCTGTGATTCGTGGCGAGCTTGACATGTTTGCGACAGGCGATCCTGGCTACTGGGACCGCTTCACGTGGAACGAAGAAGACGAGGGCTTCGTTTTCCCGTGGGTATATAACCCATACGAGATGCACGACTTCCACTTCAAAGTGGAGCGCCCCACTTTTGGCGGCCTCTATTCATGCAGCGAGGAGAAGTGGAATTATGTGCTGCTTGAGGCCGTGAATGTTGCCAAAAACCACAGAGTACCAAAGGTACAGGGAGCCTGGACACTATGAAAACCGAACACGATTGCAGATGGTGCGAAGGCGAAGGCCTTCTGACGCTTTGGTCCTGCACGGGACCCGACATGGAGACCGACGAAGTGACGTGCCCAGAGTGCGAGGACGGGAAGGTGTGCGCCGATGTTAGCTGGGAGCAGCACGACATGGCCGAGTCGCACATTGACATCATCTACGATAGGGCTGCTGAACGATTCTATGGCTGACCCTACACCGAACGACAACACCACAACACAGGGGATGGCCTGCGTTTGCATGAGAACGTGCAGCACAGGTCATCCTCGTAACGCTCAGGAGGATTGAGCCATGACCGACATGCTCCAAGAACTATCAGACAACTTCAGTGATCTGATCTCACGCCTCATTGATGACAAGTGCGGCGACCTGCTCATGGAGATCGACCGCCTCGAACACATCATCGAGGACAACCAAGAAGCGATCCGAAAACTACAGGAGGAAAGATGAACATCTTCAAGCCCGAGGATCCACGCAAACCACACAACGCATACGACGTGCTGCCCAGGGATGTGGCAGACCTGCTGCACCAGCATGCCCAAAGCTGCACGATCTACTGCCCGAAACGGAAACCGGAGGACAAGCAAGCCATCAAGGAAAGAGCAGCCAACATCCGCAGGGACTATCGGTCGCTGTGCAACAGCCCGCTACCACGCAAACGGCGTGCGCCCATTAAGCACCTGGCTGAGAAGTATGGTCTTAGCAAAAGGTACATCCACCAAATACTCAACGACCCAACACCACTCACCGAAGAAGGAGCACTGCCCGAGACCTGACTTAACATAGGACAACCAATTACGTTGTCGTCGCAAGACAACGTCCCTTGTAGATAAGATACCTAGGTTTCTTATTTTTACTTTGGTTACTTATGTGGGTTTTAAAACATACATACATATATGTTAAGAGAGAATGAACAGGATTACGTAGTAATGCAGACCACGCTTGACCAGCGACGATGACCTTGCTTACAATACGTATGTCGATCCCACGACGCTCATACCACACAGGAGGATTACCAATGAGCACAAACATGTCCGCAGCTTCCTACCGGGAGTCTGTTCGCCACGCCACCGCAGCCATTAGCTACATGGTGGATCACTACACTGAGCACGCTGAGATCCTGATGGATTTCATGGAGCTTACACCTGACGAGATGCTCGCATTGGAGCGGTCTCTGATGGATCTCAAGGGGGATGCTCTCTTCCTTGAGACCATGGTGGAGGGGCTAGGGTGATCTTGAAAAGAGTATCGCCCAAACTCTGGGTGGGCAGGGCACACTTCGACGGGGACTTAACCGCCACCCTCGTCATGACACACTACATGACGGGGAGCTTCCGGGTCTCCTTGGCATTCATCACGAAAGGAAACGACCCGAGCAAGAGCCCAGTGTTTAAGAACGAAGGGCTTGTCCACGAGCTACTCACATGGTCCCAGCAGACGATCAAAGATCAAACAGGGATCACAGTACCCATCATCAAACAGGAGATACCATGGGAAACTATCACTCAGGAATTGAGCGAGTCACAAGCAGCGGATTGAAGATCCTCATGCATAAGAGCCCCGCTCACTATTACGCAAAGTACGCAGATGCTGTGCCCGATGTACCCACCAGATCGAAGGTGCTCGGATCGGTGACACACGCTGTCATCCTCGAAGGTGAGGACGTAGCGGTCAGCAGGTACGGAGTCGCACCATCCAACCCAGGGACCAAGGGCTATGACACATGGCTTAAGGAGAACGAGGACCTTGAAGGCGGCCTGAAGCCAGAGGACTGGGACGTTGTGCGCCAGATGCGGGACAGCCTGTACGGCGTAAAGGATTTTAGGGATCTGATCGAGCAGTCAGGTAAGGCTGAACAGACCATCGAATGGACTGATCCAATCACCGGTGCAGCGTGCAAGTGCAAGCCCGATTGGCTGGCCAACGACGGCTCACTGATGATCGACCTGAAGACAGCCAGGGACGCCAGCCTGAAAGGGTTTCAGCGTGCCATCAGGATGTTCGACTACGATCTGTCTGCAGCCTTCTACCTGGGTGGTGTGGAGATGCACTTAGGTAAGTTACCTGGATGGCTGTGGGTTGTGGTGGAGAACGAGCCGCCTTATGCCCCAGCGATCTACGAGATCACACCACACACCCTGAGCGATGGAGAGTCCAAAGTGTACCGAGGGCTCGACATCTACACGAAATGCATAGCGGAGGGCGCTTGGCCCTCATACCCACGAACCGCCATCTAAGGAGAAACATCATGGCGAAACCAATCGAACCATTCATCAAAGAGGTGCTCGACAAGTACGACATCGACCCTCGCCGTGCCCTGTGGGATTGCCACGGGACATGGATCATTTACCACAAGTACGTTGAGATGCTCGGCGCTAAGGCAGGGGTAACTCTCGAAGCACCGCAAATCGTCACGGCAGATCCTGCAGCCAAGATGGTTGTCATCTGCGTGAGTGGCCAACTCGGGGACCGGCATGAGTGGTCCTTCGGTGAGGCCGCACCGTACAACAACAAGAACGCATACCCGTTCGCCATGGCCGAGAAGCGTGCAAAGGATCGTGTGATCCTCAAGCTCGTCGGCTTGGCTGGCCACGTCTACACTGATGAAGATGTGTACGACATCAAGGACGGCAAGCCCCAATGGGAAGCCCCAGCAGTAGCTGACACGCCCACCATCGGGGACTCAAACGCGTTCCGAACCATGCTCGAGGAAGCTCAGAGCTTGGAAGACTTAAACGCCTTCGCTAAGGAAATCGGAGCGTCCGATCTTCCCGCACCATCGAAGGCAGCCCTGCGTAAAGTATACGCCAAACGAAAGAAGGAGATCTCCAATGGCTAGTGCAAATGTATCAATCAAAATCGGTAACCTCGCTGCGGACCCTGAAGCCCGCATGTCTAAAGGCGGGAAGGCCATCACCACATTCAGGATCGGCGTGTCCGATCCATTCAACGACGAGACCCAATGGTTCAACGTCGTGTGCTTCGACCGAGTGGCCGAGGCGTGCGCCAAAAACCTGAGCAAGGGTAGGCTGGTGTATGTCCAGGGTCGTGACCAAGTGCGCTCGTGGAAAGACGACGCAGGCAACTGGAAGAACAAGCACGAGATCCTCGCCAGTCAGGTGCAGTTTCTCACGCCGAAGGGTTCCGACGACTCTCGCTCCTCATCGCCCTACGGTGGTGCTCCTAGCTGGGACAAGGGAGGCGACGATGACGAAGCCCCCTTCTAGCCTGCGTGTGTTGGGCTTAGATCCTGGGTTTGCTTCGGTTGGGTGGGCTGTCCTCAGTGTTGAGGATGGCCTGCCCGACTGCATCGCTGCCGGTGTGTACAGGTCTGGACGGGACGCATCGCTGCCCAAGAACGTTGACAGTCTTAATCGCATCCAAAGGTTGGCCGACTTCCTAAAGGATACATGTGCCGACTTCGGGCCTCAGGTGATTGGGTGTGAGAGCATGTC
>TARA_R110002020_G_scaffold150446_1_pt1 | contig 18143 bp, 23 predicted proteins | sample TARA_R110002020 | Tara Oceans TARA_R110002020 (sample SAMEA4396489) | marine metagenome | biome: Westerlies Biome; feature: [MES] marine water layer (ENVO:01000295) within the mesopelagic zone...; material: water (ENVO:00002006), including particulate matter (ENVO:01000060) such... | reverse complement strand
CGTGGTCGCGGTGGCGCAGGACCGCCTGTTCGCCGAGGTCGTCGACGGCTATTTCGCCCGCCACCGGGTCAAGCCCGGCGTCACCGGCTGGGCGCAGATCAACGGCTGGCGCGGCGAGATCGACAATGACGAGAAGATCAAGCAGCGCACCGCCTGCGATCTCTACTACATCGAGAACTGGTCGCTCTTGTTCGATCTCAAGATCCTGTTCCTCACCCCGATCCGGCTCTTCAATACGGAACATGCCTATTGACCGACGCCGCCCTTCACGCACCCGCCGCCTTCCAGCCGCAGCGCGCGGCGATCTCGATGCTGGCCTCGCTGGGCGTGGCCTTCGGCGTGTTCCTGTCGGGCTTCGTCATCAACGAGCCGGCGCCCTATGAGCTGTTCCTGGTCGTCCTGATCGGCATCTGGGCCGTCTTCGGTCTCAGGCTGTCGCGCCACATCGCACCGCTGATCGCGCTCTATCTTATCTTCAACATCGGCGGCATGTTCTCGATCCTGACCATGGAGGACGTCAAGAACACGCCGATGTACATGGCGGTGTCGCTGTTCCTGGCCTTCACCGCGATGTTCTTCGCCGCCATCATCGAAGCCGATCCCCGACGCCTGACGCTGATCTTCCGCGCCTATCTGCTGGCTGCGATCATCACCGCGCTGCTGGGGATTCTCGGCTATCTCGGCGTCCTGCCCGGCGGCGACGTGTTCACCCGCTACGGTCGCGCCATGGGCGCGTTCCAGGACCCCAACGTGTTCGGCCCCTATCTGGTGCTGCCCGCGCTCTACCTCATGCACGGGCTGCTCACCGGCACGCTGAAGGCAGCACCCTTGCGGATCATCGGACTGCTCATCCTGGTTCTGGGCGTGTTCTTCTCGTTCTCCCGCGCCGCCTGGGGGCTTCTGGCGATCTGCATGATGATGCTGGTCATGATCATGCTGATCAAGGAACGCACCGGCGCCTTCCGGCTGAAGATCCTGGTCATGACCCTTGTCGGCGCCGTGCTGCTGGTGGGCGCGATCATCGTCGCCCTGCAGTTCGACCAGATCGCCGATCTGTTTTCCGACCGGGCCAAGCTGGTCCAGGCCTATGACGGCGCCCGCCATGGCCGCTTCGAGCGGCACGCGATCGGGTTCCTGATGGCGATGGAGCATCCGCTGGGCATCGGTCCGCTGGAATTCGGCCTGATGTGGGGCGAGGACACCCACAATATCTGGCTCAAGGCGCTGATGGATTACGGCTGGCTGGGCTTTGTGAGCTACCTGACGCTGATCGTCTGGACGCTGGTGCTCGGCTTCCGCTACCTGCTGCGCGAGCGGCCGTGGCAACGCTATCTGATGCTCGCCTATATCGTGCTGCTCGGCCACACCATCATCGGCGCCGTGATCGACACCGACCACTGGCGGCATTTCTACCTGCTGATGGGGATCGTCTGGGGATGCATCGCGCTGGAAATGCGCTGGCAGTCGCATCTGCGCGCCCAGGCAGCAAGTGCCGCCTGGCGGAGGGCCTGAAGCCCGGATCCAGGCGCCTGCCCGCAGGCCCGTCCCGGTCCGCCGCTCAAGGCTTCGAATGTGATGAAATGGTCGGAGCGGCCGGATTCGAACCGACGACCCCTTGTCCCCCAGATAGCGAAAACTGCTATCCGCTATGGTCCGCGTCGTTCCTCGTTTAACATAACCGTTTGATTTCCTTATATTCATCGAATATCGTCGTTCTCTAAGCGCGCGCGTCTTTCCGATTTGGTGCTTACTATGTGCTTATTTTTTTAGAGCTACAGAAAACAAGAGGGGCGGCGCTTCATGGGCAAGATTACAAAAAAGGTCGTCGAGACCGCGCTCATCAAAGAGAAGGCTTACTTCCTATGGGACGCTGGCGACGCGAGCGTGAAAGGGTTCGGCGTGAATATCACTCCGGGCGGCAAGCGCACTTTTGTGGCTCAATTCCGGATCGGTAGTGGTCGAGCGGCAAAAAGCAAGCGGGTATCGATCGGAGGCTTTGGAACATGGACGGTCGAGCAGGCGCGTGAACGCGCCCGCGAACTGATCCGCGAGGCTGAGAAAGGCGTCGACCGGCAGGCGGTAGAGCAAGCCGCGCAGAACACGCTCAACGCTGCCAGTGCAGCGGCCGCCAAAGAGCATAAGCTGACCCGCGATCTACGGCTGAACCGACTTGCTGCCCGTTTCATGCGCGAGCACGTCAGGGTGAAGCGCAAGCCGAACACGGTCGATTTCTACCGGCATGTGATCGCCGCGCATATCCTGCCGGCGCTGGGCAAGAAAGATGCGCGTGCGATTACACGGCACGATGTGGCGAAGCTGCACAACAGCCTTGCCTCGACACCTGCGATGGCGAACAGGGTGATGACCGTCCTTTCGGCCGTTTACGGATGGGCCGAGGGTATCGACCTTTTGCCCGAAGGCCTCAGAAAGCCAACATTCAAATTGGAGAAATTCAGGGAACACGCGAAAGAGCGGTTTCTGTCCGTCGACGAGCTTGAACGCTTGGGCGCTGCCATCCGGCAATGCGAAACCTCCGGAGTGGCTTGGCAACCGAACCCGGCAGGGAAGACAAAGCACGCGCCGAAGGCCGAGAACCGTTTTGCACGAATTGACCCCGACGCGGCCGCGGCACTTCGGCTTTTGATTTTCACCGGGGCTCGACTTCGGGAGATCCTGAATTTGGAGTGGGAGTTCGTCGATCTGGAGCGTGGCCTCTTGCGCCTGCGCGATAGCAAGACCGGCCCGAAAACCATCCTGCTCAATCCACCTGCCCGCGCGGTTCTCGCGGGCCTGCAGCGGCGCGGGAAGTTCCTCTTTCAAGGCGAAGGAAAAGACGGAAACGAGCAGCCTCGCACCGATCTGAAAAGACCTTGGAAGCTGGTCTGCAAAGCCGCCGGCATTGAAGGCGTGAGGCTTCACGACCTGCGGCACAGCTTCGCCAGCGTTGGCGCTGGCGACGGCCACGGGCTCCTGATCGTCGGGAAGCTTCTCGGCCATACCCAGGCCTCAACCACACAGCGATATGCGCACTTGGACGCAGATCCGTTGCGGAAGGCATCGGACGCGATCGCAAACAAGATCGCCGCCGCCATGGGCGAGGCGTCGGCGGAGCCGGTTGCCGAGATCATCCCGCTCCGCCGGGAGGTGAAATAATGCCGCGAAAAGAAAGAGCTGCGGCGAAAACCAGAGGTGAGCAGCTGCCAACCCTTCACGATTTTTTCAGTGCATTTCCGAGAACGATTTTCAACTGTTCCGGAACTTGGCAGGTCGATGAGATCACGGAACGATTAGTAGCCAAAGATAGACTTGCTCCTAATGTTATCGGCCATGAGGCGGGGGCATTGGTTGCAGTTCGGGCAATCACTGCCCAGGCAGGATTGAACGCTTACACATTCGCTTACGCCGTTTATTCGGATCGAGAAGCGCGCAGTGAGAGGGCAGATGATGTTGCAACGATTGCAAGTCTTCAGAAACAGGCGTCCTACTTCATCGACAAGTACAAACCTTTGAGAGAGAGCATCGCTGCACCATCACCGGAATGGCCACTGCCAGTCCGCGAAATGTTCTCGGATGCGGAAAAGAGCATCAACTTTGATGCCATTGACGATGCAGAGCGCCTGATTGTTTCGTTGGAAATGCTGAAATCAGATATTTGCGCGCTCGATGATGAACCGATCGTAGGAGGCACGGCCGATATGTTGGCCAAAGCGTTCGTTGATAAAATGAGATCGGCATGGGTCACGCTTGTGGGGCCAGAACAAAAACATGGTGATCTAAAGGATCTCATTGATCTGGCCGTGTCGGCATGGATAGACACAAAACTTCCGGATCACGGGATAGATCGAGGTAGCTTACACGCTCGCATCGCAAAGCGCTTCGCCCAAAAAGGGAAAGTTGCCCCATCAGAATAAAGGGCAACCCGAAATTTTATTATTGGAACGACCACGGCAATTTCCGAGCAACGCCGAATAACCGGCGCACAACGCGGAGATTGAAATGGCAGCTATCGATCGGGTCATCGACCCTGAAAACCTCAAGAATCTCGACATCATGGATGCGAAAGAGGCGGCGGTATATCTGCGCAGTTCGCCCTCGACGCTCGCAAAATTCCGTCACTTTGGCGGTGGCCCGACGTTCATCCGGCAGTCGGCGAGAAAGACGCTTTATCGACGGACTGACCTCGACGCCTGGCTGGCCGGAAAGGCGCACGGGTCAACTTCGGAATATTCAACCGGAGTGCACGCGTAATGGCCCGCTTTGAGGTTGTGAAAGGCGGGCAGCGCGGAAGTATTGTGGAGTTTCACAAACCGCTCTCCGAGGCGGAGGCCGCCGAAATTGACGCCAAGCATGACGACTATGAGGGCGCAGACTTCTTTCAAGTTGCATCGGCCGGGCGTAGGGCACTCGCTGCCGCGGGAGCAATCCGCTTGATCGCGATGGGAAGAGCAACGCCAGAAGCCCTTTATTTTGAGCTTACTGATCAATATTCACGAAAGCTCATCGCGGAGAATTTCGACGGGCTCGACCGCGTCCTGGCGCTGCTTCAAGCTGTGAGGGGGATGCACAAATGAGCAAGCTCAACTGGGGCGGCGCGGCGGCCAAGAGCCGCGCTCGCCGGCACGGCACCGAGAACGTGGGCGGCAGCTTCAACGCGGACCAGGCCCGGAAGGAAGCCGCCGAGGCCGAGATTGTGACGAGGATGCTCCGCTGCGCCTGCGGCCATCGGGGCAAGGTAGAACTCCCTGCGGCCATGCTCGCCGGCAAGAACTTCAAATGCAGTTGTTGCGGGAAGGTGATCCGATGATCGCCCAAATCGCATATGCGGCCGCCGACCTCATGGTGGTCGCTGTCGTCGCGGGGATGAGACGCCGCGCCAGGCGCTGGCGCGCATTCGCGTCGAGATCGACCAGGTCGAAGCTGCCTGGGGCGAAGCGCGGCGGGCCCCGATGCCGGTCGATGAGGTAAAGGCGGAAATGACCGCCACAGTCGACGCGATCGCAGCGCGCGGCGCGCCCAGGATCGATCCGCGCATCCGAAATGGCGACCCCGCAAAAATCCAACAGGAGCTCCGTCTCGATATCGTCGGCGGCAACAAGGTCGGTGACGGTGGGTCGGATTTCTTTGTGTGGCTCATGAAAGATGAGCTGATCAAAAAGCTCAACGCCCAGGCGGACGCAATGAAGATCGACGGCGCCATGTCAGAAGCCGATCGCGAAAAGCTTTTCTCAGATCTCGCCGATCGTCGCCTCGAACTTGAGCGCCTGGAGGAAAGCATAGTCGTTGCCGCGGCGAAGGAGGGCATGGTGATCGACCGCCGCCTCGATGCTGACCCCCGCGCTATTCTGGAAGTGGCCGAGACGTTCGACGGAGAACGCTCATGAGCTTCCTAGCTACCATCCGTGCAGCTGTGCGTGAAGGCCAGCCCGAACCGATCGCGGATACTAAGCCAGCTGTCTCCCAGGCGAACGCGCGCCCTGCACCTGCCGCGATCAAGACCAGCGATCCTCTGGGAGCCGAACAGTCGAAAAAGGAACTCATGGCCGCGGTCTTTGCAGATCCCCGACTTACCACCCCCGGCCTTCGCGATTTCGCATTTCAATCTGCCAAACGATCGCCCGGCATGACTGCCGATCAAGTGGTTGAACAAACCCTCAAGTTGTTCGACCCCGCCGCGTTCACTCCGCGGGCACAAAGCGCGAATGAACTCGCCTTGATCGCCACGATCGAGGCCCGCGATGCCAGGCAGGGCGGTGACCCCTTGGCCGGTTCGGATCAGCCCGGTGCGGCGGCGGAGCGCATTAAAGCCAATTGGAACGCGGCCTTCGATGCCGCGATCGCTGCAAGGTCTGGATGGTACCGATGATCAAGCAAGGCAGATCCAGCCTCACCACGCCGGCCGCACGCTAACGCCCACCGAGGCAAACAAAGGAGACCATCATGGTCGATAAACCAAAACAGTCCGCCGACCTCAAGATCGGTTGGGACGCAGCATTCAGTCGCATAGGTCATTCACCGCGCATGTCCGCGACCGACGTTTCTAGGGGCAGTGCCTGGCCCATCCCAGAAAAGCAAGCGGCGGGGGTCGCTGCTTCCAACCAGCTCCCCGTAACGGACATCAAATCCGGGTGGGATGCCGCGATGGCTACCGCGATCGCTGCAAGTACAATGTGGATTCGGTGATGGTTTTCTGCTTGCAAGGGCGAAATCGATGCTTATCTTTCACCAATCGCAAAAGCCAATGGGCAAACCATGAACACGACCGAGAAGGGTAATAAGCTAGAAGACAGGCTTTTTGATTACCTGCTTGATCAATTTAAACGCGATGAACTGATTTTTGACATCTATCCCGCTAACTGCTGCACTGTTCTTAAGAAACCCAATTATTACTGCAGAGAGCGTGAAGCAGATGTCAATTTTGATGTTGTAGTGGAGGTCCGTCGGCAAGGAGGCATCGATCCTCACGTATATGTGGTCTTTGAATGCAAAAACCACCAAAGACCAATCGAGGATAAAAATGTCAGAGTTTTCTCTGACCAAGTGAGAAGCGTCTTTGGGCAAGCTGCCAAACCCCTTGTGGTCACCTCATCCAGATTGCAGTCGGGGGCTGAGAGTGTTGCAAAAAATAGAGGGCTCGGGATTGTAAAGTTTGACGAGAACGGAATCGACGTGGTCGTCGATCGGGCAGTTGGAGGGTGGGCAGAAAACCGTTTTATCCAGACCCAAATTTTTGCCGGCAACCGAAAGCCAAAGACGCTCAAGTTCGCTGCATGCATCAACGGTCGTTATTTCGGTTCGTTTGATCAGATGCTGCGGAGTATTGAATATATTCCGACCGATGAACGAGCTGACAATGCTGATAAAAAGGACAATTCCGTCGAATTCTTACCAGATGCAATAATCCAAGATGCCGCTCAAAATGCCTTGTCCCTTGTTAAGTATAGCTGCGGTGAAGTTGATGTCGAGGCACTCTGCAGAGTGTTAAATCTGAATTTGTCGTATTCAGACAGAGCGCTTCAGGACGCAGATGGTAATACAATCCTAGGCTCTGCCAATTTCGGCACCAGGTCGATAGAAATCAATCAGCATGGCAACCGACACCGAGAGAGATTCACAGTTGCCCATGAAATCGGTCACTTTGTCCTACGACACGACAAATACCTTCGGTCGGAGTCAATTGTAGAGCAAGACCTCTTTGAGGAGGTGGAAAAAGACGAAGCCTTCAACTATGAACGACTTGAATATCAGGCCAATCTATTCGCTTCAATGTTGCTCTTGCCTGAGGCGGAATTTCTAGACGCAGTTGGCGCACTAAGAAGTAAGTTCGAGACTTTTGGCAGAGCCTTTGGTTATATTTTCGTTGACGATCAGCCTTGTAACTACCTTCCCTACAATCGAATGTTGGCTGAGTTGTCGGACCAATTTGGAACTTCGAAGCAGGTCATCGAAATCAAGATGAAGCGAGCAAACCTTCTCACAGACCACCGTAGTGGAAGACAACAAAGTCACTCTCTAGGTCATGTTATAAGTCATCTACGAACTCCCTTTGGCTCACAATGATGCGCTTTGATCGGAACTCGTCTTAGGTGAGCCGTGACGGAGGGACCCGGCACTATCCGTTGTCGATCTTAACTCTGACTACCCGGATCGCACTACCCATCGATGTAAGCGCCTGAATGTCTGCCTCAAGCTCAGAAAGCTTGTCGGGCGTGCCGATCAGAACGAGTATTGTGGGCAACGCGATACGCCGAGCGTGGTCGATCTGGGCGAAGAAGTCTCGGCGCCGTCGAAGACGCACGACCTCAACGGCAACGCGCTGATCTGCCAAAGCAGTTTGTCCAATAAGGCCGCTAGGAAACTGCATCAGTATGTCAGTGCGGATCGGACGGTCGGCATCCCGGACGATCGCTTCTCGGGCGATGGCAACGGAGGCGAAATCATCGCTTTCTCGCAACCACTCTTCAAGCCACCGCGCCAGCTTCGCTTCGGTGACCACCATGCTGTCACGTGAAAGTGGCCTCCAGGCCTCAATCCGATCAGCAATCCGATCGATAATCCCGTACGTCGTAAAACCCTGCTCTGCAGCGTCACCTTCGAGGAACCTCAGGTCCACTTCTCCGACCTCAAAAAACTTTGGAAGCACGCCGAGATCAGAGAGTCGAAGTACGGTCCTATAGCTTTGCATTGAGCTTCGCAATCGGACAATGATGCTTCCGTAAATGATGCTTAGTACCTCTGCATCAGGGGCAAGTCCACGCAATAGGCCAAGAAGGCGACTCTGATCTGCTATATTTGGGGGTTCCCCGGCGAAACGGATCTCCCAAGTTGCAGCCGGCTCAGTCGGCTTCGCTGCGGCGCGATCGTAAAGGATTTCGGCGAGAAGGAGCTGATCGAAATCTGATAAGGTTGCCCGCCGACCGCGCCCCCCTCGGCGTACTGAGATAGTCCTATACAGGTTTCCGATTTCTTCCGTGTCTCCTCGACGTCGGGAAAGCTCCTCACACAGATACTCGAGGCCGAAGCGTGTATCGTACCAGCTACCGACGGCACTGTCGGGAACAAGCTGTGCGGCAGCCCGCGCCAGAGTCTTAGGCACCGGATCGCCTCCACCAAATGGCGCCAAACCACCGGTACCATTGGCGCTGACGGCCAAGAAATGGTTCCGCACATTCTGTGCTAATTCGAGTGCCTGCCGAGCTTCGTCAGTGACTGATAGGATGCCAGCGCTTGGGAGACCGATGGATTCCTGATCAGTCTCGAGATTAAGGAAAATATTTCGGTCAAAGAACCGACGTGTTTTACTCTTGTGAATGTTGGCGCAAAGCTCAAAGGTCGTGATCGGTAAAACACTGATGCCTGGCTCCACGCAATTGCTGCGATGAAGCCTCGGCACCATTTCAAGTTCGAGCATCGCTTTGGAGGCCTTCAGTTTCGCCATGCGTATGGCCCGTTGCGTGGCGTCGAGTTCTTCTCGAAAATGGACAACGATATCGATATCGCTCAGCTGGGCATCGAATTGGTCGCCCCCTTCATAGATCGCGCTGCCAAACAAATATACATAGCAGCTGATCTCCGCTTGGATTCTCTTAGTCCATGCCTTGCAAAGCTCGATCGCCGCGGCCGATTCCTCTGTCCAATCTCCGCTGCCCATCTTGCCTCCTTGCGCTTTAGAATAGCCATTGGCATTAAGGAGACAATGACATCCTTCCGGTCACAGAACGTTATTAACTGATGCCCAATTCATCTACTTCATTGCCTTTCCAGAAGTCAAATAGCCAAGATTGTCGCTAATCTACTTGTTGCCGACGAGCTGCACGGACGGCGGCTTTTAGAAAACCCACCGCGGGTCCTGAATGACTGAGATGGGGGCGCAACAGAGTTGTTCTCGGTGCAAAAAAACCGAACCGCAGCAAAGGGGATGCGGCCAAGATGTGGACCAGGTTCGAAGCTCGCGTTAATCGAATTCTAGCGGGACCCAAAACCGGATTCTTTCTGGACCAATTCACTAGGCAGGCATGCCCCCGGACCAAGTATCTTACAACGGTGGGCGACCAAGGGCGGGGGGGCGCGATTGCCGGATTTGCGCGTTTTAGCTATTTCCAAAAACACTGTTGGGCTTGGGCTTTCACGCAGCATTATTCCCTGTTTCCAGCCATTTCGGATCAATCTTTCAACATTAGGAGATAAAGCGAATGTCGATTTTTCGAACTGAGGAATTTCAGACGATGGAGGCGTCCCGTCAGCCCTATGATGGGCCACCCCAGGCGATTCCGCTGAACCGCACCGCGCTCAACTGGCTGATGGGTGTGGTCGCGGATCGAGCTCTGTCGCCGGATGCGCGCTCCCTTGCGACCTTCGTCGGAACCGAGGCCCTCGCCGGCCGTAGTCACAGCGTCGGCGTGAGCTTCCTGTTGACCAGCGGCGCGGGGCTATCCCGCTCCGCCGCAAGCCGCGCCATTGGTGAACTCACCCAGGCAGAACTGATCGAGTTTGTCGATGGAGAGATCTACCTGCTCGCCCAGGTGGGCCGATGAACGCGTCCGTGAACTGGCTGGCGGATATCGCTGGCGACAGCAGGAATACTGCGACCACGGTGCGCCTTGCATGTGCCGTCGCCGGCCTGTCCAGCCTCCGAGGCCGCTATCGCGGCCGCCTCGTGGCTCTTGCTGCCGCTGCGCAACTCTCAAGCCGGCACGCCCCCGAAATGCTCCAGGATCTCGCGAAACGAGGTTTCCTCCGAATTCACAACAGCCAGGGTGGGAGGCTCGACATCGAAATGGTCATGCCGGTGCACGAGGCGGCGCCGACGAGTGACAAGCCCTTTCGCCAGATCGCCGGCAACATCGTCGGCATCGTTGGCAATGCGAAAGGGCCGATAACAGCCTATCTCGAAGCCGACGATCATATGCTTAAACTCACGATCCCTCGGGTAGATGCCGAGGCGATCGGCGCGGCGGTCAATTCGTAGCCAGGAAGCAGCCGCCCGTTTTAGAGATAATCTGCGAACCTGTGGTATGAACCGAAAAAGTATGGCAACATATTTGAATGAGAAAGATTGCCGACCCCATTTGTGAAGAAGCCCTCCGCGAAGCCTACTTCGCTCGGAAAGCGGTGGATGAAACATATCTCGACGTGCGGCATCGACTCGAAGCTGCAATATCAGATTTCGAACGTAAAGAGCTGCGGGCCCAAGAAAAAAAACTATTGGAATTGGTTAGGCTAGCAAGAGATTTGACGATAGCATTGAATTTTGGCGACGAGGCGGCGGCTTAGACGCTCACGCGATCCAAAGCTGCCATGAAAACTACTTCGAGATATTGTTGCCGGCTCAATGTTCGGGTGGAGGCTGGCAGAGCGACCTCCTCTTAGCCAGCTTCAATCACTCAATCAATGCGGACACATTGGCGGACAACAGGCGGACAAGCTGTGTCCGCCTCATTGATTTAAGCTCGCGATTTCAGTGGCTTGTCAAATCGCCAGGTGGACATCATCGAAATTGGCCGCGACCTGATCGCCGTCAAGGCCGAGATCGGGCACGGAAACTTCCTACCGTGGATCGAAAAAGAATTCAGGGTGAACCTTCGCTTTGCGTAATAGGCGGTGCCGATCAACTAAGAAACGGGATGTGCAGAGTTCGCCTATCGAAGTCGACCTCTCTACAGGAGATCTTGAGTTGGGATGCGGCAGATCGGATCTCAAGCTTTCGATAAAAATCTGGGGCACGACCAGTCACATCAAAGTTGTCGCCCGTGGCGGCAACGCGGAAGTTTACAAGGGAATTGTCAAGTCGAATTTTTGAATTGGGCACTCTGACGGTAATGAACCTGATAAATGATCCGATTTCATGTAGGTAGCAAATGGTTTCAGCCACATCTTCTGATGTAGGATCACCGACTTTTTGCCAAACTTTGGTCGCAGTCTCAGTACAGAGATCTATAAGGCTCTCAATTTCCTGCAACGTTGTTGTGATCTGGTTTGTGTTGGCGGCGTATCGATGCTGCAGCCGCAAACCGATAAGACCTACAATTCCGGTTCCTATGCCCCCAAGGACAGAAACCGCAAGGGTCGAGAACTCACCTGCCATCACGAAACTCGATTGACGTGAAAAGTGATGTCATCAACATAGATCTGGAAGTCTGGACCGGCGACAAAACGAACGCGCTCAAAAAATTCTTTTGGCGAGATTCCAAGCCTACGAACCGCACCTCCGAAAGCCTCCTCCAGAAAAGAAGAAGGATAACCACGTGCACCATCTAAATGGATAGTAATGTGCTTGTTTTTCTTCAATGCAGGTATCAAAATTTCTTCGCGAAATTGCTCTCCCGTCGAAGGCCCATCTGTGTAGTATCTTCCCCCAGGCGTTCGTGAGAACTGCTTCGCAATGAATATTTCATTGCCTACATCATTCACGTCAGCGTTCATTTGGATATGCTCCATTCGATCAGAGTACCTCCAAGGGCGACATCATGATTTTTGGAAGAAATCGTTTTCTTCACACTATCATATAGGGCTTCGCCCGTTCCACTCATAATACGAAGGTAGCCCGTGTGGTGATCAAGAATTCGCATCATCGTTGGCAAACCATTTCCGCGCTCCTGAAGGTGCGTACGTGTCCGACCGTATTCCATTGCAGCTGCGATCATCTGACCGTCGTCAGATGAACCGAGCGTCAGATACGGCCTCAAATGCTCCCAAGCTCCGGAGCGCGGCAATGTCTTCGGAATGCCGACCCCGAGATCGAATACGGCCGCGGTCAACCTTCGTTCGCCACGATCATAGGCGCCGGACATAAACCAGGTACCAGGGGCTACGCCGAACCATTGTTGTCCCTCCAAATAGGCATGTTGCTTGGAGTTTTTGAGCGCTTCGATAAGACCGTCATAAATGAAGTGTTCTGCATTAATTGGCCCAGAGATCTCGGTAATGTGCTTGAGCAGGTCGTCACATTTTTCTCCAAGCACTTCGACGCCACTGCGGTACTTTATCACTTCCATCTCGCCGTCGGTAGACGGCGAGGCTTGTCTGCCGCCCATATTTGGCGTTTGCAGAAAATCAAACAAGCCCATGTTCCTGAAGATTTTGGCTACGCCCGGATCCCAACGCTCATGATTAACGGCGCTCAGACGCCGGTTCACAAATTGCTGCCACCTGTACAACTCCGCGGCGAGGATAAGTGCCGCGGACGGCGAAACTTCCTTTATCGCCTCAAACGCGACGCTGTGGAGAATGCCCCCTGGCACCCGATCCCGATAAATTTCGTGTCGAAGATGCTGAAAGAATGATGCCACTGCGTGATAGTTTCTGCGCAGAGAAAGGACCGGCGGGGGTTCAATAAAATTGTAGAGCTTCCTTCGGAGCCCTCGGCCAATGTATTGTTTGGGGGGGATCGCTGCCGGCGACGGCGAAGGGAGCCTATGGTTCCAATCCGTCTTGGTCCCTGTGATCGCACCAGATGCACTCACAGGACGTCTGCGACTTCTACGGATCGCCTCGTAGCGCGCCCGATGAAGGTGCCACGTTTTTTGTGCCTCAGTGAGTCTTTTCAAGCAATTAACTCCAGCGCCACCTCAGAACCTGCGCCACTTATACGAGGATCGCGATAGCGTGCAATCTGTGGGCGCCATTCGCGGAACTGAAACAGGATTGAAGAGGCCCGCCAACTCACGGAGTAACAGGCGATCGAGACGCGGGTCAGACATCTGCCGCGGGCGAAACCGCGTTTTGTCCAATCCAAAAGCCCCAAGCGTGCTTACTATGTGCTTACGAGCCAAAGGAAAGCGGACCTCCGATAGCCCCACAATGGGCAGCCAAATGAGGAAGCCGCTGAAATCAATTGTAAATTGATGGTCGGAGCGGCCGGATTCGAACCGACGACCCCTTGTCCCCCAGACAAGTGCGCTACCGGGCTGCGCTACGCTCCGACTTGCGGAAGGCCTTAGAACATCAAGGTTTTGCGGGCAAGGGCAAAATGGCCGGACCGGGAGAAAAACCGGAAAAAGCCGGCACAGTGGGGAGATTGCGGTAAAAAGTCCCACGCAAATCCCCACGCAATGTTCTCGCGCTGTTCTGGCGGCGGCGTCGATTTCGTTGCTGGCGGAATGTTCTGAGAGCGTGACAAAGGCTTGGCGAGGATCGTAGGGAGGTGGCGACCAACCGAGGTGGAATAGTCAGAACCTCCAGCCCTGGCGTCCCGAACAGGGGCGTCTTCGCAAAAGCTCAATGAAAACAATAGAACCGGGACGTCTTGAGTGCGCTATGTTCACTTATGTTCTGGTGAATCGGTTCAGCACTTTACGACTTTTGCGAATTTGCATTATGGTCGGTTAACTCAGGATTGGGACAGGACAATCATCATGCCTCTTTTCTTCGTTCTCCGCGAATCCATTACCTATAGTCATTTCTTCAATGGCAGGGGCGTACTAACGTTCACAGCTCGACCAGACGATGTCGACGTATTTACGGAATGGGCTCTCAATGCCGGGGCATCGGCACGTTTCTTTTCCGCGAGCTTGCCTGCTGGTGACTATGCCGCTGCGCTAAGGAGTGGCGTAATCGATTTTGTCGCCACATCATCGCGCGAAGAGGCGCGGACAACCGCAGCGAAGCATGCTGACTTGGCGTTCATCGATCAGGACGGCAATGCTTTATCCAAGGAGCAACTGGACGCATGGGTAGTTGATCCCGACATTGCGGGCGGAATAGCAGCAGCCTACGCCATTCTTCTGGACGGTGTGCCGAACAAGGGAGGCTTCGTATCACTTATCGACACGGCCGTATCGACGAATTTCGGCGCTGGTTCCGGCTCGACATTCAATGCCGAGAACATGTTCATCAACCTCACCAACAATCTGGTGCAGGGGAACCCGACGGCTAAGACGGCATTCAATGCAGTTGCGAGCGGAGCGACATTGGCCGAGAAGATCGCGTCCATCTATAAGACGATCATTCCGGTGTCAGAGCAAACGGCTGAAGGTCTGGCATTTATCACCCGACCCGAAGGCATAGCCTTTTATCAGCAAGTGGCGTCAGAACGCGGCGTTGCCGGCGACGACGGTGCAGCTATCATAGCCTTGGCTTCCCTCCTCAAGATCGCGGTCGATCAGGATATCGGTATAGGAAACGCAGTGAATGATCTGCTCAAGGCAATTGCTGCTGGATCGGATCAGCTTCCTGCATCCGGAAGCGTTTTCACAGACATCGAAGTCGCAGACGGAACGCAGTTCGACGGAGATGATGCGCCTACTGGTGCGCGATCCTTAGTCTTGGAGGGCGACAACATTCACCTCGTCGGAATGCCAATCGCGGATGATAGTACTTTCGTGCTTTAGGCAATTGACAGATGCAGGCCGAGGGGTGCAGCCAACCTGACCAAAAAACACAACTCGAATGAAGCTGCCGCATGAGACAGTCTGGCAGCAGCCCCTTCGCGCAAAGGATGCAACCGAGAGTGCGCTGTCCTCGCCCCGTTGCATTCCCTCATCCGAATTCGAGATCCTGACCAATCGAAACCCCCACCAGCGAAACCTTTTCAGACTCCGCAGAAGAAGCGCTGGCAGCGGCGTCGTCGCCGTCGTACTGTGTCCCGTCCGCTATCTCAATGTCGATCAAGACGTTGCCCGTGTCAGGTAACGCGTCTGTACCAACCACGATGGCGTCGAACAGATCGCCAACGGCATTGCCAATGCCGATTTCCTGCTCGACAGCAATTTTCAACAGCGATGCCAAGGCAATGATTGCTGCTCCATCATTTCCTGCTACGCCCCGTTCTGCAGCCACCTGCTGATAAAACTTAATTCCGTCCGCCCGTGTAAGGAAAGCGAGACCTTCGGAGGTTTGATGGCTCGCTGGGATGATCGCTTGATAGAGTGAGGCAATCTTTTCCGCGAGTGTGTTTCCTGAAGCAAGATCCTCGAATTTTGCACGCGCGCTGGAGTTGCCTTGAACCAGGTTGTTGGTCAGATTAATGAAGATGTTTTCGACGTTGAAGACCGGACCTGGCCCGGCTCCAAAATTGGTCGAAACGGCTCCATCCATGAGAGCGATAAAGCCCGCCTTGTTCGGTACCCCGTCAAGGAGTGTGCCGTAGGCAGCCGCGATGCCATTAGCGATGTCAGGTTCGGTAACCCATGCATCCAGGCGCTCCTCGGAAAGAATGTTGCCATCCTCGTCAACGAACGTCCATTCATCAAGGATAGCGGCTATCTTGCGCGCCGATTCCCGGTAAGGAATGGCAACAAAGTCGACCTCGTTGTTCAAGAGGAGGGTCGCGCGCGCGGTCTGGCTACTTGGCGAAGTAGCAAAACTGGCTGACGCTCCAGCAGCCGCTGCCCAATCTTCGAAGGCAGTTCCCTCCTCGAACTGAACTGCCACCCTGAACCTTTGGCTACTGTCAAAAAGATCTGAATAGCTTACATGTCCCGGAAACACGAAAAAAATCGGCATCGTCCCTGAATCCCTGTCCTCTGGTCAGAACCTGAAAGTCCTCTTACCCGTGTCTTCACTTACGAAGGCTCAACTGTAGAGTATTCACTCTACAGTCCTCCCCCAAAGGGCTATGGCCCGCACGAAATCTAGCCAAGGGTTCAGTTGATAGTCAATCTAACTCCCCTACCTCGCCTGACATGTAGATAATCGTTGGTTCGCCGTACTCACCCAAATCCGGGTTCGCTTCCCGCGACCATGCGATGACACCAGCATGCTTTCCCGCGATTTCGACGGCGTGCCGCCGTGCGCGATCTTCCGAATCGAACTGCAGCGGCTCAACGGACGCCTGAGGCGTTCCCACATCATCAAAATCAAATGCCTGGACAACAATCAGTTTCGGGGACTGGCTCATGATCGCCTCCTACTCAGAGTAATTATAGTCTATCCGGCCGGGAGCGCCACTTCACTAGCGCCGGCAAAATTACCAAGCCGCCTGTCATGACCTGGCTTACTCTGATCGAGCCGACGGTCCCGCATTTGCCGCAACGACAGTGACGGTCGATGAATACCTCATTCGCTGGATATCGCGCCAGATCGAGCTCGCGATGCTCGTAGCACTCCCGGCACATGGCGACGATGCGGTAGCCATGCCTTCACACGGCAGGGGTCACAGGTTCAATCCCTGTCGCGCCCACCATACTATCACGTTGAAATCTTTGGCTTTTGCGCTATGGTATCGGCAAGTCCGACGCCATCAATTCCGCATGAAACCGCGTACAGACGCAGAACACCGCACGGGGACTCGGGAAAAATCCGGGAAATCTGTTCATGTGCCGTTCCGGGGAGTATCGCTAGCGGCGGTCTGCTTCGGCGACAAATGCTACTGACACAATAGGAGATTGCAATGAAATGCCCGGATAAGTGCAGCGGTGGAGACGCCAGCCGACAGCGGGATCTTTCGCCTGGAGAAAAACACCAGATACCAGAAGCCATCGCGGCGAAGGCCACCAGCCGGTGCTCTTACTGCGGCTGTGTTTATGATGGAAATGGGCTAGTCTACGGAACTCTAAACAACGATATCCTCGGGGAAGGTTGGCACCCTAGGAGTTAGATGGCCTAAGCCCTCTATGTTCTCCTCACCGCTCCCGCCACTTCTCCAGTGCCGGCGGATCCGAATGCCCGCCCGTCTCGACCGGGCTCAGCGTGACCTCCACCGCGCCGCCGCAGGCGCGGCACTTGAACCTGGCGCCGACACAAACCCGGTCCGGCCGCACCGCTCCCAGATCTATAGCCTTGTGCACGCTGCACCGCCGGCAGAAGCCGGTCAGCTTGCAGCCGTGGCGGATCAGATCGCCGAAGGTTCTGAGGATGATGGGTTCTTCTTTTGGGGACATGGCATCGAATCTCCAAAGCTGCCGTCCCCGGTCTCTGGATCGCTCATTCAATGATGCGTGGCAAGCCCTGCTTTTGCGTCGGCAATTGCCTGATCTGTGCGCTTGTTCGCGATTTCGGCCAGTTCGAGGTTGTTGACCAGCGATAAGATCGCCAGCCATATCACATCACTTGTCCATCCGGCGGCCCGGGCCCGGGCGACTGCAGCGATCAATACGGGCTCCAGTGCCTCTTCGCATTCCAATACATGGTCAGGATGGGAAACGGCAAACCTGGGCGGGTTCATGGTTCGGAAACTCCTATGGGACGCAGCTACAAGCCGACAGGTGCCAAAAGGTTCCGCGCGAGCTCAGGCGGCGTAGACTTCGATCAGCTGATCATTCCGCAGCGGTCGCTGCAACGCCTTCGCTTCCTCCCACGGGGCTGACAGCCATGTGTCGATTTCGTCTTGGGTGGTCAGGATTACCGGCATCGCCTTGGGGTGGATCGGCGCCACGATGGCGTTCGGTTCCGTTGTAAGAAACGCAAAGATATCCGTCTCGACCTCGCCTTCCTTGACCTTGCGGACGCTGGTCCATCGGGTCCAAATTCCTGCGAAGACAAAGAGCGGCCGATCCTCCGCCAATGCGAACCAGTGCAGCGGCAGCCGCTTCGTGTCGGGATCGCGGACCTTGCCGTATTCCGAAAACTCGGTGGCCGGCACCACGCAGCGGTTCTCCACGCCGAGCCAGCGCCGCCAATGGGGCGACGACACATTGCGTACGTTGGTCACACCGCCGTCGGCCTTGCCTTTGATGAACTTGGGTGGTGTCGGCATGCCCCAGCGGGCG
>TARA_R110002020_G_scaffold49896_4_pt1 | contig 18147 bp, 13 predicted proteins | sample TARA_R110002020 | Tara Oceans TARA_R110002020 (sample SAMEA4396489) | marine metagenome | biome: Westerlies Biome; feature: [MES] marine water layer (ENVO:01000295) within the mesopelagic zone...; material: water (ENVO:00002006), including particulate matter (ENVO:01000060) such... | reverse complement strand
TATCCTAACTTTTGTATTGGAATGAATATTCAACACCCGAGTACTAATTTCCACATCTGGGATTTCCTCCTTAAAAGTTTCTGCGACGGGTGCCATCACACTCGCTTCACTAAGTGTCTGCTCTCCAATTTTGGCATCCAAGGTTACTCTGTAGATTCGATCAGAATTAGTAAAAAAACGATCGTAGCTAAACTCCTCGGTCACGTAGAGACTAATCACCACACAAGTTGCAACACCCAACGCTAGCCCCAAAACATTGATAAACGAAACCAACCTATTCTTCTTTAGGCTTCTCCAGGCGATTATAAAGTAGTTTTTGAACATGAAAGTTGAAAGGTTGGAAGGTGTAAAGTTGTAAAGTCTTGACTCTTGATTCTTGGTTCAGTTATCTTGATACTTATAACTTACTACTAAGTACTCTTATTCAATTAAACTCCAGATTGATACTTCCGCCTGAGCTCTGCATAGTCACAGGAACTCCTCCCCCATTTATTTTTCCTAGAATCCTGTCCTTTTTAACCTCTCCACTGAAATTGGAAAGCTTTGAATTCACTCTTCCTCCACTGAGATCAAGGTCTAAACCCAAGCCATTAGGAACTATTGCTGTAATACTCCCACCGCTAGATTTCATCGTCAATTCCTTCTCAACATTTGTAAGCAATGCTTTGATAGAACCTCCACTAGTATTTGCTGAGATACTTCCATTGATTTCTTCCAGATTTACACTACCTCCAGATGTATTTACATTCAGATTACCAGTGAGTTGGTTGACTTTCACAGAACCACCACTACTTTGTACATCTACATTTCCATCGAAATTCTCAACTCTAAGAGAACCTCCAGAGCTATGCGTATTCACATAGCCGGCACTATTTACCACTTGGATACTTCCACCGCTGGTAGCGATTTCCTGATCACCAGTCAATCCATCTACAGAAATTGATCCTCCGCTGGATTGGAATTTAGATGACATTTCTGTCGGTACTTGAACTTTGAATGAGATATTCAATTTGCTTCTACCGCCGTTGTTTCGCTTTTTGACGATCACGGAAATAGTATTTCCACTTTGGCTGATATCCAGATTATAGTTGTCTAGTTCCTTCTCTACTTCAGCGTCTTCCATTTCGACTTCTTTCCCATTCAACTTCACATACATATCCACGATTACCTGGTTTCCACTTGCGCCAGTGACAGCCACAGAAGCCCCGGAAGTTTCTACTTTGAGATTACCAGTACCATTTAAAGTGAATTGTTTGGTGAGATAGGGATCTGCTTTGAAGTCAGATGCAAAAGCAGAGAATTGCAAAGTCACTAGTACTAAAAACAAGAATGCCGGGAAGAATTTTAAGAGTTTCATGGGTATGGGGTTAAGATTCAGTGTTGACTGTAAGTCTCTTATTCCCATTTGTATGCCATGAAAAAAAATAGAGAAACCCCGCTTAAAATGGCGTTTTTAGATTTATAGCAGCTATTTCTCGGACAGTTTTGTTCGCTCGTGGACAAAGTCTAGCTTACTTTTTCAATACTCATTTTCTTCATGCATTAAGCCTTCATTACTTCCAACTCAAGTTTCCTCAAAAAAATCAATTTTGATTATATTATAAAAATTAGAGCATCACCTGTAAAGTCAAGTCCATTTCTTCCTATTCCAAAGAAAAATATCCTAAGGGCACTTCTCTATCCAGAAAATAACATAGTACTCGATTATTCTCATCATCCACTGCAAAATACCGAATCTCAGACCCTGTTTCAATCACTTTCGACAAATTCCCTTCGAGGTCAAATAGCAACAACTTACTTCTTCCTACACTCTTAGGCTGCTGATTTTCTTCCAATTTAAAACCTTCACTCCCTAAATAGGATGTAACTATCCATTCATCTCCTATATGAACTTCGCCAAAGAACTTCAGTTTCCGATTATCATTCTCAAACTCCTTCTCACCCAGAAGGTGAAATTTGATGCTACCATCGGCATTATAAATAGATAATATGTCGTGATTGATGTGCGCGAGCGCCATTAAATTATGTTTGTAAGAGTAATCAAAGAACGCATTGGTTCTTTCATTGATCAACTGCGGATGCTCATCACCAAACTTTTCAATGGTTCCCGCATTAATATTCCATCTTCCCAGGCTAGTCCGAAAGGTACTGGGTGAAAGCACTTCTAATCCTGTACCAAGGGCGACACTGTCTGAGATAAACTTCATTCTTGAAAGAAAGAAATCGTATGCAAATGGCTTTGAAACCGTTGGAAGATAATTTTCATCCTTCAGTACCTTATCAATATCAAACTTAAATAGCTTTAATTTCTCAAAATCAGGCATCCAGAATTCCTTACCATTTGGAGTGACTGCTACCTCACCATATCTTGAAATCTGTCCAGGCCCTTCTCCCATTATTCCTGTACTACCTAAATAAGCCAACGTATTTTTGTCAAACAGGTGAATTCCCTTTTCAAAACTTGCATTGGCATCAGTCACGACCAGGAAATCTCCCGATATGGTTAACAACGGGTTTGCAATTATATTCTCAGTTTCCAGATCAGTTATTTTTGAACTAACATCAATAACCTCTGCACTGCTTACTTTGAAATTTTTAATTGTTTTATCTTGACAGCCAAATAGAATTAATACAAACAAAAAGTATAAAGTGTGCCTCATGTAATTTTTTTATATACTATTCCTTAAGTTCATAAGGTTGGAATAAATTCTGTTGGACACAAAATCGATTAGTTAATGTTTCCTAATTTGGATCACCTAGTTTGATTTTCATATTAAAAACCAATTCCGGTCTAGTTAGATAAGTTAGAGCTTTTGTCCCTTAATGACGAAGTTAACTCTGTACCTGTGTTCCATGCGAAAAAATCTGAGATCAATTCGTTTAAAAAATCACCTTACCTCCTTGACATCTTCCCCTTCCTTACTTCCCTGAAAACTATACAGCAGGTAAAAAAGTGAAGGTAAAATAAACAAGCTCCCGATCAGCAGAGCCCAAGCCAAGGCATCGATTGGTTTTCCAATAGCGGCAGAATTAAACACGGACAAATTCTCTCCTGATTTAGTAATGATGAGGTCTGGGAAATAGTGATAGCCGAAAGCAAGCAAAATTGCTGTCACCACAAACCCACTTAAAAAGCGAACGAGAATTTTATTCCCTTCTCCAAGTTTCACCCAAAGTAAAACTATCGCCAAAGTGGCCAAGACCAACGTACCGGTAGTAATCCATTCTGTAAGAATTAAGCCAACCAAAGGCACATCATCAATAATTGAAGCAACAAAAACCAATCCGCCTGCCAGCACTGTGAATACTATGAATAGTTTTGCTTTTCCGACAACCACAGTCTTTACTTCGGGCTTTTTGGCCTCTCCAACTAAAAAAACAGAAGCTAGAAATCCGCAAATAGTCACGGTAAAAAACCCGACAGCTAGACTGAAGTAATTGAACCAAGGATGAATGTAAGCTTCGTAAAACCCAACAGCTTCGGGATCTATTTGCCCACCGACAGCAGCCCCGAAGATAAGCCCTAGAAAAAGCGGTGTGATAAAGCTCGAATAGGTAAAAATAAGATTATATACCTTCTGCATTTCATCTTGATACGCATCATAATGTCTAAAGACAAAGGCAGTTCCCCGACCAATAATCCCAATTAACATGAGTGCCAGGGGAATATGCAAATGCACCGAAAGCATGGTATAGATGGGTGGAAAACCCACAAAAAGGATCACTATTGCAATAATCAACCACATGTGATTGGCCTCCCAAATCGGCCCTATCGTCTTATATGTCGTATTCCTGAGCTCATCACGCAAGTTTGAAGGAGTGAAAATCTCCAAAATCCCAGCCCCAAAATCCGCTCCACCCAAAATCACATAGAGTAAAATAGACACAAGAAGAAAAATGATAACTACGTAGAGCATAAGTACAGATTAAGAGTCAGCCAGTTTTTCAGTATCATTCTTCAATGTCTCAGGTACCGCTTTGATCTGTCGATAAAGCAAAAATGAAACAATCCCAGCGAGAGAGACATAAATAGCCGTAAATATTAAAAAGGAATACCTAATACCAGGAATTGGCGTCACAGCATCTTTTGTCAGCATAATCTCATAGATAATCCAAGGTTGACGTCCCACTTCGGTAACTGTCCAGCCAGCTTCCAAAGCAATAAATCCCAAAGGAGTTGCTATCACAAAAAGCCATAAAAACCAACGCTGAACCTGCCAGTCCTTCTTTTTCCAAAGGGAAATAAAATAAAGCAAACTGAGGCCAACCAATAGCATTCCTAGTCCCACCATGATTTGAAAAGCATAATGAACCACAGCAACTGGCGGATGATGCTCCTCCGGAAACTGATCCAAACCGATCACTTCCGCATCAAAATCCCCATGGGCCAAGAAACTCAATGCTCCAGGTATTTTAATTGCAAAATTCACCTCCTTTGCCTCTTCATCAGGAATTCCTCCAATGATTAAAGGAGCGGCTTTGCTAGTTTCAAAGTGAGCTTCCATAGCCGCTAATTTCGCTGGCTGCCGAACTGCGATATCCTTAGCAGAAATATCTCCTGAAATAGGCTGAAGCAAAGCCGCAACAGCACCAAAAACTAGAGCGATACTAAAAGCTTTCCGGTGAAACTCCCTATTCTGTCCCTTCAGGATCATATAGGCATGAATTCCGGCAACCGCAAAACCTGTCGCTGTGAAGGCTGCCAAGGTCATGTGTAATGCTTGTGTAAACCAGGCATCATTGAACATAGCAGCGATCGGATCGATATTGAGGAACTTGCCGTCCACGTAATCAAAACCACTTGGGCTATTCATCCAGCCATTCGCAGCCACGACCAATATCCCAGATGCGAGTCCGCTCACTCCCACCACTACTCCTGTAAACCAGTGGAACCAAGGTTTGAATTTATCCCATCCGTAAAGAAAGAATCCTAAGGCAATCGCTTCTATGAAAAACGCCGTTCCTTCCAAAGAAAACGGCATTCCGAAAATCGGTCCTGCATGAAGCATAAACTCTGGCCACAATAACCCCAATTCGAATGAAAGCATGGTGCCTGATACTGCGCCTGTCACAAAGAAAATAGCCACTCCTTTGCTCCAGGCTTTGGTCAAATCCTTGTAAAGTGGATTATTGGTTTTCAAATACTTGTAATGGGACGTCGCCATAAAAAAAGGCATCACCATACCAATACAAGCGAAAATGATATGGAATCCCAGAGAAAGAGCCATCTGAGAACGAGCGGCAAAAAGATCATCCATTGGATAACAAGCGGTTAGTTTTTGAAGGAAATAGCTCCATGAAAAACGAGTAAACTTCTCTACTCATTGACGCAGATACACGCCTTTTAGTTCGTTAAAGTCCCTCTTAATTTTATAAAAAAAGGATACTAGGATGCTAGTAAACTTCTCATATTCATTTACCAGATTTCATAAGATAGCTAAGTCATTGACATAAAATCTCTTGTAGACTTTTGCATACTTTTGAGATCTTTTTGATATTTTAATCCAAATAAAAATTTTTATGTACGTAAAACGGTATTATAGTTTTTGGATGACCATTCGCTGGTCCAAATTTTCTTTGATTTATGGTATCTTATATTCTTTAGTCATCATCGTATTATATGAGCTGACTGCTATACCATTTTCTCTCCCCTGGCAGCCGATATCAGTTATTGGTATCGCAGTAGCTTTTTTCCTAGGCTTCAAAAATAACAGCTCCTATGACCGAACTTGGGAAGCAAGAAAAATCTGGGGTGCTATAGTCAATGAAAGCAGAACTTTTGCCACGGCTATTCTCAGTCTGCCCAATCCTGATTTGCCACAGGAGGAAAAAAAGAAAATTATTTTCAGACATCTGGCATGGCTTCTTGCCCTGAAGCATGTCATGCGTAAGGAAAAAACCTGGGAGCATAATTTACCTGTGGAGAAACTGGTTTTTATACCTGGATTTATCAAAGAATACTACGACGGCATTTTTGCAGAAATAGAAAAATACCTCTCTGAAGAAGAACTAACTAGCGTGAGGAACAATTCAAACATTCCCACACAGTTACTAAAAAACCAAAGCAAGGAAATCGCCAAATTAAAAGAAGGAGGATTTATCTCTGATTATAAACAAGTTTGGATGCATCAGATACTAGCAAATTTCTACACCCATCAGGGCATGTCGGAGCGGATCAAGAACTTTCCTTTCCCCAGACAATATGCTTCCACCGGCCTATGGATTACCTATATTTTTTGCGCATTGATCCCCTTTGGTTTACTGGATATTTTTGCTCAAAGTACTGCCTTACATTATTGGTTGACCATCCCGTTTTCTGCAATTATTATTTGGACATTCTTCGTGGTGGATAGAATTGGTGATTACTCTGAGAATCCATTCGAAGGAGGGTACAATGATGTGCCTATTTCATCCATTTGCCGAGCTATAGAGATCGATCTTTTGGAAATGCTCGAGGAAGAAAATATTCCAACTCCATATCAGACAGAAAATGGGTTTTTGATGTAATAAGGTCACTTCGAAAAATTCTGCGTACCCTGCGGTAAAAATCTACAGCAAAAAAAAATCCCTCAAACTTTCGCCTGAGGGATTGTAATAAGGGCAAGGCCTTATTATCTCTTTGTAATACTGCTTGAACCTGAAGTTCTAATATTTCCCAACTGTGGGGAACCTGTATAAGTCACATCTCCTGAGCCTGAAGAGCTCACTGATAATTTACCCAAGTCACCTACATTGGTGTCTCCTGAGCCCGATTTACCAACGACTAATTCACCAATGGCAAACTTCTCAGCATCAAAATCGCCCGAACCAGATTGCTTAATTTCAGCTTGATCTGCAGAACCATTATTGATTTGTAAATCAGCAGAACCAGAAATGCCAACTGACAATTTCTTGGCTTCCAGACTTTTCATCGTAATATCTCCTGAACCTGAAAGTGCAGCGTAAAATGAATCCGTCATCACAGGCGAATTCACTTCGATATTTCCTGAACCAGAGCATTTAATTCCCTCAAGTTCTTTATAGGTAATGAAGAATTTCAATTTGACGTTGTTATAACTTCCTTTCACCAAGCCTACGTTGAGCACATCGCCGTCTACCTCAGTTTTCACTTTGCTTAAGTCAACACCTTTCGCTTCGATTCTTACTTCTTCAGTATCCCCTTCAGTTAGGATTACCTCCCAGCTACCGCCAGAATGTACTTTAGTGAAGTGTCCTGGAGTTCTTGTTTCTGTAGATTGTGCCTGTACGCAAGATGCCATTACGAATGCAGTGAATGCAAAGGCTAAAATTTTAGAATAGAGTTTCATGGTAATTGTATTGTAAGATTGGAAAATTAAAACATTGGAAAATTTTGTAGTTGAAAAGTAGTTAAGTGGTAAAGTTTTAAATTCTTTTCACATCTATAAGATGCACTAGCTTCAGAAAAGGTTGCACCGGCAGATCTTATTCATTTCTCTAGATCGTAAAATCTTGGCTCTTGACTCTTAATTCTTGGCTCTTGACTCTTGGCTCTAGATTCTTGGCTCTAGATACTTTGTACTTAGTACTCATCATTCACTTTTTATACTTTTCACCGGATCTGCCCAAGCGGCTTTCAAAGACTGTGACATCACTGTAATTGCTGCAATAGCTCCAGCGATCAAGCCAGCCCACAGAAATACCGTCCAGCTAATTCCTATGCTGTAAGCAAAGTCCTCCAGCCAGCTGGACATTCCAAACCAAGAGACCGGAATGGCTATCACAAAACCAATCAAAACCAGTTTGAGAAAGTCTTTGCCAAGTAAGATCAAGATATTTGCCGTCTCTGCCCCCATTACTTTTCGAATTCCTATTTCGCGGGTTCGCTGCTGCGTAGCAAAGGTGGTCAGGCCCAACAGGCCAAGAATAGAAATGATAACAGCCAATCCTGAGAAGAAAGTGAAAATGGTTTTGACCCGCTCCTCTGATTCGTATTGTCTATTGAATCCTTCATCCACATATATTGGTTCGAAAGGGAAATCAGGTCTCAAGGCAGCCCATTCTTCCTTGATGTAAGCCATAGTTTGCTCCTGATTTTCAGCGTCAATTTTCAGACTTACTTGATTATTTCTATCCTGAGAAATCATAAAAACAATCGGTACAATAGGCTGATGCAAGGACTCGAAGTGGAAATTTTTCATGACTCCAGTCACAAATCCACGTCTTCCTCCATATAGGAATTGCTGTCCGATGGCTTCTTCTGGGCTCGACCAACCAATTTCTTTGATCGCAACTTCGTTTAGGATAAATGCTTCAGTAGAATCAGAAGCCAGATTGAAATCAAAATCTCTTCCAGCCACGACTGGAATCCCATAGGTTTCCAGAAAATTATGAGCTACGTGCACATCTGCAATTCGCAGGTTGAGTTGCGTCAATTCCCCGTCAATCTCCGCAGTACTTCCTTGATTATCCAAAAGCCTTCCCGACGGAACACGGCTAGAAATACTTACCGATTTGATTCCCGCATGTCTTTCAAGTCTGTCCTTCAATATCAGGTAATTTTCCTGAATCGCTGGGCTGGAAGGAAGAACTATGATGTCATCTTTTTCAAAACCCAAATCCTTGCTTTGCATATATTCCAACTGGCGAACAACCACCAGTACAGCTACTATCAAAACTACCGAAATTGCGAATTGTCCCACCACTAGAACTGAACGGAATTGCTCATGACCTTTTCCGGCTTTGAAAGCTCCTTTCAAAACTTTCGCTGGAGAAAAACCAGATAGAAATAACGCAGGATAGCTGCCCGAAACTAGACTCACAAGCAATACCAAACCAACCAGCCCCACGATATATTCAGGATTTTTCAGGAAATTCAGTGTCAACACTTTTCCAGTGAAATTAGAAAAAGTCGGTAGAAAGAGATACACTAAAACCAGCGCAACTACCATAGAAACCGTAGTCATCATGAATGATTCTCCCATAAATTGCCTGATCAGACGGCTTTTATCTGCTCCCATCACTTTGCGCAAGCCTACCTCCATAGATCTCATTGATGATCGGGCAGTGGAAAGATTCATGAAATTGATACAGGCGATCAACAAGATAAATAATGCTACCGCCAGGTAAATGTAGACGTAGTCAATATTGCTATTTGGCTCCATCTCAGAGTCGAGATTTGAATATAAATGTACGTCAGTCAGAGGCCACAGGAATAGCTTTGTTCCTTTAGACATCGGCACGCCAGCTTGGGATTCCCCCATGTATTTATCTATCAAGTTGGGAAGTTTTGCCTCAAAAGATTTATAATCTACTCCTTCGTTCAATAGCACATAGGTAGAGAAATTATTCCCGCCGTAGTTGCTCATAAAAGCATCCTGGCCACCGTAGAAATCTACAACAGGAGCCATAGAGGCCAGAAAATCTGCATGGAACTGCGAATTATCAGGCATGTCCTCCATTAGTCCACGAACCTGAAAAGTCGCTTCTTGACCTGCAATATTCATTTCCAATTCCTTGCCGATAGGATTAGCCTCGCCGAAGTACTTTTTAGATATGGATTCTGTAATGATCAATCCGTCAGAATTAGCCAGCGCTTCTTTGGACTGACCTGAAACCATCTTAAAAGAGAAAATATCAAATACCTCAGGATCAACAAAAAAGAAATTCTCCTCTTCAAATGCGTTGTTTCCATATTTCACCAAAGGATCGTATTGGAAGAATCTTCCTACAGCTTCTACCTCATCGTCGTAGTCAGCTTGGATCAAAGGACCAAATGGTGGCGCAGCATGTCCCAAATGCAAACTGATTGCTCCATCTGGATTGAACCATGCTCTGGAAACTCTGTATATCCGGTCTGCATTCGCATGATACTTATCATAACTCAATTCATGCTGTACAAACAAAAAAATCAAAATACTTACAGCCATACCTACCGCAAGCCCAAACACATTGATAAACATGTATAAAGGATTTTTCTTGGTATTACGGATGAGAATTTTCAGATAGTTTTTTAACATGATTATATGGGATTGGAATATTGTAAGATCCGTATCAGGAATAGCAGTGAAATTGAAAAGTCTTTCTTATCTACTCTTGATTCTTGGCTCTAGACTCTTGTTTCTAATTTCTAGATACTTGCGACTTTTTTCTGCTTAATTCTTTATCACCTTTGTAGACCCTAAGTTACCTTTGCTAATATCCGTTGGATTTCCGCGGTAATACACATTTCCTGAACCGATAGAACCTACGGTAAGATCTCCATCTACACCTATATGTACATCTCCAGAACCTGTTTTGCCTATTTTCACATCACCAGCCATCAGGTCAATACCTTTGAAATCTCCAGAACCTACCTGGCCGATATTGACATCACCGGCTCTTCCACTTGAAATGGAAACAGTACCTGATCCGCTCATACATATATTCAAATCGTCGGTTTCAAGAAATTCCAATGATATCGTTCCAGAACCTGCTTGGCCTATTCCGAATTCTTTAGAATACACATCAGATCGAACCATGATATTTCCTGAGCCAGCCAATCCCAAACTTTCTAGTTTCTTGATGGTAACATACACTGTAAAGTCTCTATTGTCATCATCATCGTCTTTGAGCTCAATCTCAAGTTTCCCGTCTTCCACTTCAGTAATTACCTCGCTCAAATCAAACCCTTTTGAAACTAGCTTAACTTGATCAATATCACCAATAGTTATTAGTACATCCCATGATCCTTCGGAACTTACTCCCGTAAATTTCCCAGGGGTTCGGGTTTCTGTTTGGGCTTGAGCGGAGAAGCCTAAGAAAAATAGAAAGAGGACAAGTGAAGTGATTTTTGATAAGTTCATAATGGATGTGGTTTTATTCCTGTACTTACTTTTCAGAGATTGTGCCAAGGGCGAATAATGCCTATAAACACGATTTAACAGTATTTTACAGTTTACTTCTGTCCGTGCCAGTGCTGTTTTGTTCGTAGACGGACGATAAATTCAGGAAATCAAACACTAACCTTTTTTTAGAAATCCCTCAAAACCAATAGAAACAAGTTGAGCTCAAATCGATTTTTCCCGAAAAATTAAAACTATATTATTATTTTAGGCATTTGATTTTCAGGCAAGCAGATGCATATTTACCTAATCATCCTGTTTCCCTTCACGGATAATTCTCGCATCTAAAACCTATTTATGATTCCTCACTTCCTGGTTTGGATTTTGCCATTTTTCCTCCCGATTCAGCAAACTCAAACAGACAGTCTGAAAAAGATTGTAGAAACGACTCAAGACGACTCTGTCAAAGCTTCGAGTTTATTTAATCTAAGCAAACTCTATTACACTTATGATCAGGATTCAGCTATTCTGTATGGTAAGGAAGCTATAGCAATAGCAAACCGAAATGGTCTAAAGAAAATAGAAGCAAATGCACTCAATATTATTGGGGTATCCTATTTGATTCAAGCTGATTATGAAAGCTCCCTAAGCACACATTTGGAAGCGCTTGGTATACGGGAAACTTTGCAGGACACCACAGGTATCATCGAGTCTACCATGAATCTGGGTAACATTTACTACCGTCTTCATGAACCTGAGAAAGCGGTGGTCCAATACCAAAAATCTCTAACACTTGCACAGATGATCAACCATGAGCGGGCTATGAGTTTGCTCTATAATAATATTGGAAGCTTTTATTTGGATAGGTGGCTATCTTTCAAAGAAGCCGAAGACTTCAATAAGACCAAGGAATATCTGGAGAAATCAAAGGCTATCAAGGAAAAGCTAAACGATAAGCGCAGTCTGACAAATACCCTACTTCAGCTGGGAGAATTATATTATGAGTCAGGAGAAAAGCAAAAAGGAATTCGATTACTAATCCAGGCACTTGAGATCGCTGAAGAAATGAATAATACAGAAGGTAGACTTTCGGCACTTGGAACACTTTCTGACTACCATAGAGATAATAACTCATTACCTCAGGCATTGGATTATGCTGCCCAGGCCTATGAATTGGCACAACAAACTAAATCTAACTATCAGATAAGCATAGCTGCTAGTAAAATGGCTCACTTATCTGCCTTGAACAAGGACTTCGAAAAAGCCTACGAATTTCAGCGTATTAATGAAGCCAGCAATGATTCAATATTCAACGATTCCCGACAGAAAATCCGCTCTGAACTTGAAATTCAATATGAGAGTGAGAAAAAAGAGCTGGAGAATCAACGGCTCATAAAAGAGCAGGAACTTTCAGAATTGGCAATTACCAGAAAAAATGAACTACTGATCATCTTTATCATCGTAGCTCTTTTATTAATAGGTCTAGCTTGGTACCAAATGAAAACCAACCAAAAACTACGCGCGGCCCACAAAGAACTCAAGGAAATAAACTCAAAAGTACAAACCCAGTATCAGCAGATTCAACAGCAATCCGAAGAATTGAATAGTACTAACCTTGAACTAAAACAGGCCAATAACTTCCGAGATAAACTTTTCTCAATCATTTCGCACGATTTAAGGACACCATTTTCTTCGCTTAGCACCTCTCTGGAACTTTGGGATTCAGGCGATCTCAGCAAGGAAGAAATGGATTTTGTGCTTTCATCCATTGCCTTAGATGCAAATGCTGCCTCCAATCTCCTTTCGAATCTACTCACCTGGGCGCGTACGCAAATGAGTTCGGATAAAGTAAAAAACACTGCGATTACGCTATCGGAATTAGTCAGTGAAAACAAAAACCTGTTCGCTAAACAGCTTGAGCAGAAAAACCTGCAGCTGAATAATACAATCCCATCTGATTTCAAAATTACTACAGATCGGGATAGGCTGAATTTCATTATTCGAAACATCCTTTTCAATGCAATCAAATTCACACCTGATGGAGGAGAGATTAGTGTAGAAATTGACCCGCTACACCAGTCAACTATTACGATTAGGGACAGTGGTATAGGAATGACCCAAACTCAGCAAGACAGCTTATTCAATAACAAGCTGTCTTCCACCTCAGGAACCAAGGGAGAACAGGGAAATGGAATAGGATTGATGCTATGCAAGGATTTTGCAGACTCTATAAATGCAAAAATCACCGTTAAAAGCGAGCCTGGCAAAAGCACTACGTTCAGTATTGAACTGTGAGGCCTGTACCCCTTTACTAGGTCTTCACAAAAGTTAAAATCCTGTCTGAAAGAATAATTTCAATCTTCAGAACCACTTTGTAAATCTGACGCCTGGATTACAATCCCATTTCAGGCTTTTTTCCTACCTTTGCCCTTTCCCAAAAATCAAACAAATCCATTGCCCAATGGCTACAAAAAAAATTCAATCTGCTCTAATCTCTGTCTTTTACAAAGACAATCTCGAACCTATTATCGCCCTTTTGAAAAAACATGGCGTAACTATCTATTCTACAGGTGGTACTCAGAAATTTATAGAAGAGCAAGGAGCAGAAGTAATTCCTGTTGAAGAGTTGACAAGTTATCCTTCTATCTTCGGAGGAAGAGTGAAAACCCTTCACCCAACAGTTTTTGGAGGAATTCTATATAGAAGAGAAAATGATGGCGATTTAGCACAAGCTGCAGAATATAATATTCCTGCAATAGATTTAGTCATTGTGGATTTGTATCCTTTTGAGGAAACTGTGGCGTCTGGAGCTTCTGAGCAAGATATTATTGAGAAAATCGATATTGGTGGTATTTCTTTGATCCGTGCTGCAGCGAAGAATTTCAAGGACGTAACCATCATTGCGTCCAAAGATCAATACACAGAACTGGAAGGAAGACTAACTACCCAAGACGGGGCAACTACTTTGGCTGACCGTCGTTATTTCGCAGCTCAGGCATTCCAGGTTTCTTCCAACTACGACACCCATATTTTCAATTACTTCAACCAAGCTGAAAACATTCCAGCGTTGAAAGTGTCAGAAACTAAAGCAAAAGCACTTCGTTACGGAGAAAACCCACATCAGAATGCCCATTTCTATGGAGATATGGAAGCACTTTTCGATCAGTTGAACGGAAAAGAGCTTTCTTACAACAACTTGGTAGATGTGGATGCAGCAGTGAATTTGATCGCAGAATTCAAAGGGGAAACAGCTTTTGCAATTTTGAAACATACTAACGCTTGCGGAGTTGCCTTAGCTCCAACTGTAAAAGAAGCGTATCAGAAAGCTTTTGCGGCTGACACAACTTCTGCTTTCGGCGGTGTGTTGATCACAAATCAAACAGTAGATAAGGATGCAGCAGAAGAAATGCATTCCTTATTCTTCGAAGTCTTGATCGCTCCAGATTTCACATACGAAGCGCTGGAAGTATTGACCGGCAAGAAAAATAGAATTTTGCTTAAGCAGAAAATGGATCTTCCTGGTACTAAAATGATCAAAACCCTTCTTAACGGAGTGATCGAGCAGGATAAAGATTTGGCAACTGAAACAAAAGCTGATTTCACAGTGGCTACTAAAAAAGCTCCAACAGAAGCTGAGCAAAATGCCTTAGTATTCGCAGCAAAAATCTGTAAGCACACCAAATCAAATACGATCATCCTTTCTAACAGTGATCAATTGTTCTCAAGCGGTGTGGGTCAAACTTCCAGAGTTGATGCCTTACTTCAGGCAATTGACAAGGCAAAAGCATTCGGCTTTGACCTGAATGGCGCAGTGATGGCATCTGATGCCTTTTTCCCATTCCCAGACTGTGTGGAGATCGCTGGAAAAGCTGGAATCACAGCGGTAGTTCAGCCTGGCGGATCTATCAAAGATCAGTTGAGCATCGATTATTGTGACGAAAATGGCATTGCAATGGTGATGACCGGAGTGAGACACTTTAAGCATTGATTTATTAACCTTTGGGGTTTTTCCAACCCCGAAGGTTTTTCTTTCATATTTAATCCTTCGAGGTTTATAAACCTCAAAGGATGGTTCTCAAGACCTTCTGAGATTAAGTTTTCAGAAGGTCTTTTTGTATTGCTTAAGCCTTAAAATCAAAAACTTAGTGAGTCTTGGTTTTTGTGAGAATTTATAAAACCTCTATGTTTTGATTTAAGTTTAAAATGTAATTTGTACTATCTAATCGAACTACTATGGATGTATCCGAACGAATTAAGAAAAATCTGATTTCCAGAATTAAAGAAACTCAGGACATCGATCTCTTAAAAGACATTGAATCTATTTTTGATTCTAAAAGTGATGAGGTGGTAGATTTAACTGAAGATCAATTGAGAGCTATTGAAACCGGACGTAAACAAATTAATAATGGTCAATTCAAACCTCATCAACAGGTAATATCTGAAATGAAAAAATGGCTAGAAAGCAAATAGTTTGGTCTGACTTAGCTTCAACTGAACTAGCAAGCATTTTAGATTTTTATACTGTTCGTAATGGTAGCAATAGATATAGTTTAAAACTTTTAGATGAGATTGAAAAAGTAGTAAGTGCTTTGATCGATAATGAGCAGCTGGGTAGATTAGCTACAAATAAGTTTACTAGGATTTTACCTTTCAAATATTACTTGATTTTTTTTACGAAGTAAATCACCATCAAATAGAAATCGTTTCGATTTGGGATAATCGTCAAAACCCTGAGAGAAAAAAAGTTTACTGATTTTCTGTACTTAATTTTACAATTCAAGTAAAAAGGTTAAAACCAATAAAATAAACTGAGATTATTTATACATATCTCATTTTTTCACAAACTTTCATTTCCCCATTTGAAACTGCTATTTTGCAGCCTGAATCAATTTTGGGCTTTTCCCGTTCTTGATTCTTGATCCTTGAATCCTGATTCTATAAATGAAATCGCATAATTTAAAGCTATACAACACTCTTTCCCGCAAGAAAGAGAACTTCGAAGCAATCAATCCGCCATTTGTAGGCATGTACGTCTGTGGACCAACAGTTTATGGAGACGCTCACCTTGGACATGGTCGGCCCGCTATCACTTTTGACACAGTCAATCGATACCTGACTCATCTCGGCTTTAGAGTTCGATACGTGCGAAACATCACAGATGTAGGTCACTTACAAGGTGATGCAGATGAAGGTGAGGATAAAATCGCGAAGAAAGCTAAGCTAGAGCAGCTGGAGCCGATGGAGGTTGCCCAGCAATATACGGACAGCTACCATAGAGACATGGCGCTTCTCAATACCTGGAAGCCGAGCATTGAGCCTCGTGCGACAGGACATATTCCTGAGCAAATCGCTTTGGTTGAGGCTATTCTGAAGGAAGGCTTGGCCTATGAAGTCAATGGTTCTGTGTATTTCGATGTGTTGAAATACAACGAAACAAGCAACTACGGCAAACTTTCTGGTCGTGACTTGGAAAACCTGCTAAGCGGAAGTCGTACGCTAGACGGACAGGATGAAAAGCGAAATTCGGTTGATTTTGCATTATGGAAAAATGCTTCCCCTGAGCATCTCATGAAGTGGGATTCTCCTTGGGGTGTTGGTTTTCCTGGTTGGCACTTAGAATGTACTGCGATGAGTTCCAAATATTTAGGAAAGCAATTCGATATACATGGTGGCGGGATGGATCTTCTTTTTCCTCACCATGAATGTGAAATAGCTCAGGGAAACGCATGCAATCATAAAGACCCAGCGAAGTATTGGATGCACAATAACATGATCACTATCAATGGACAAAAGATGGGTAAGTCTTTGGGTAACTTCATCAACCTACAAGAGCTCTTTACCGGAAACCACAAACTTCTGGATCAGCCATATAGCCCAATGACGATCCGATATTTCATACTTACGGCTCACTACCGATCTACCTTGGATTTTTCCAATGAAGCACTTCAAGCTGCGCAAAAAGGCTATAAAAAACTGATCAATGGTCTTAGAATTTCTAAGCTATTGAAATATGAGGCAGGTGAGGCTGAACAAGATGAGGAGCAAATCAAGCAAGTAGAGCAAATCATCTCTAATGCTTACCGGGCGATGGACGATGATTTCAACACTGCACAAGCGATTGGACACTTGTTCAATTTGCTGAAGAAAATTAATTCCATGTACACTGGTCAACTAAATCCAGGGGTATTTGGAGAGGAAGTATTCTATAAATTGATTGAAACCTTCAGCACTTTCGTCTCAGACATTTTGGGACTGATCGAAGAAAAATCAGATAGCCAAAACGAGATGTTGAATTTACTTTTACACTTGTATACTGAGGCAAAAACCGCCAGAGACTATGCAAAAGTAGATGAAATCAGAGCTGGGCTGAAATCCCTGGGATTTGTAGTGAAAGACATGAAAGATAAAATTGACTGGGCATATGAAGAATAGATTTTGGTTAATCAGCCTAATGGCACTTGCTTGGGCATGTTCTAGTCCTGAAAAGAAAGCTGAGACAGCAGTAGAGGTTCCGGCCAAGCCCTACCCTACTTTCTCAGCTGATTCGGCATATGCTTATGTGCAAAAACAAGTGGATTTCGGGCCAAGAGTTCCAGAAACTGAAGCTCATGAAGCAACTAAAAACTGGCTTTTGACCAAGTTTGAAGGTTTTGGCTTTACAGTGGAAACACAGGATTTCGAAGCGAAGACTTACGATTTTCTTACTTGGGGCTTAAGTAATATTATTGCATCGTATAATCCAGAGGCTACCAAAAGGATACTTCTTGCAGCTCACTGGGATACTAGAAGAATCGCAGATAAGGATACCGACAGACTCGATGAGCCTATCGATGGAGCCAATGACGGGGCAAGCGGTGTTGGGTTGTTACTTGAAATCGCCCGTGTGATTGGGACTCAGGAGTTAAAGCCAGATGTAGGAATCGACATTATTTTATTCGACGGTGAGGATGATGGAGAGCCAGAAGGTATAGAACAGAGGAACAATGAGCAGGATTTCTGGTGGTGTCTAGGATCCCAGCACTGGTCCAAAAACAAGCATAAGGCGAATTATTCAGCCTATTATGGGATTTTGGTAGATATGGTCGGAGCAAAAGGTGCTCGATTCTACAGAGAAGGGTATTCCCGTCAATACGCCTCAGGAATTCTTAAAAAAGTATGGGATAATGCAGCAAGAATCGGTCAAGGTGATTTCTTCATCTACAAAGATGCTCCTGAGATTTTGGATGATCATGCTTTTGTAAATCAGTTTGGTAAAATCCCGATGATCGATATCATTGAATTTTCTCCTGACTTTGGCTTTGCCCAATATCACCATAAGCATAGTGATACAATGGAGATCATTGACCGCAGAACCTTACAAGCGGTA
>TARA_R110002020_G_scaffold377097_1_pt1 | contig 18151 bp, 12 predicted proteins | sample TARA_R110002020 | Tara Oceans TARA_R110002020 (sample SAMEA4396489) | marine metagenome | biome: Westerlies Biome; feature: [MES] marine water layer (ENVO:01000295) within the mesopelagic zone...; material: water (ENVO:00002006), including particulate matter (ENVO:01000060) such... | reverse complement strand
CTACAGATCTTCCATCACATGGTAACCACCCATAGGGAACATTTCCGGCTGCTGATACATATGGTACTATAGTACCCACAGGTACTAGTGCCGCGGTAGTAGGAGCAACACCTGACGTTACAATTCCCGGGACCCCCCAGTTTAAAACCCCTGCAGCATTAGCGCCTAAGAATGAATCTGCAGAGGGTGAATCTGCAGGGAAAGTGTAATCGATTTCGCTTATTTTTAACTTTGATGGTAGAGATAAAAAGCTAGCTATATCTGTAGTTTTACGATAGATAGCATCAACACTAATAGAGGAACTTAAAGTAATCGTATCGGAACTATCTAAGGTTAGAGAATCACCAAGAGCTGAATTAGTAATATTACCTGCAGATAAACCTCCCCCGTCTGAAGTTTTTCCCACCCTTGCACGACTCTTAGTATCGATAACTATAGTATTATCAAATGCACTTAGACTGTTAGATACAGCTAACCAATCACCTTGTGATGACCCATCATTGGTTGTACATACGTATAGAATATTATCATCAGAATCATATACGTAGTCACCTACGTCTACTGGTGCCAGGGTAGTTATATTTCCTGCAGATCCTTTGTATTTGTTACCTACTAAAATACCACCAACTGTAGTTCCATCACCAGCAAATAATCTTTTAGTATCTGTCGTGTAACCTAATTCTCCACTCTCTAGCGTTATTTGTTTTCTATCAGCGTTTGTACCACGCCTAACTAAAAGCTTTAAAAGGGTATTTTCTAAAATTTCTATAGCCATCGTTTTAATATTTAATTACCAGTTATATACAGGAATTGCAAATTTATCAAATGTTTCACTACTTGTACTATTTCTTACATCTCCTGATAAAGCAAATAGTACAAAACCAGCAGAACTTAATTGTATGTTCGATCCAGCGGAATCTAAGCAGTCATAAGTTTTTTGATCATATTTACCTAAGAACTGTTGACTGACTTGGTTGGGCGCGCCATTAAATAAATCGAAGTCACCCGTACCTTTAGAATATCTAATAATGAAATTATATCCTTGGGTGGATAATTCATGCATAGCTGTAGATGTTGTAGCACTTAACTTATATGTAGTTGCTCCTGGTGCTGTAGTGTTGGCACCGTACATTAAGACATCGCCACCTGTTAAATTAGGTACCCTAAACATGGTACCTCCAGGATCAACTGCGTTGTAAGCAGTATTCCAGTTAGACCCAATTACATCATATAAATCTTTATACTGGGCAAGGGCACTATCATAAGCTTTACCATCGCAAAGTAAATAACCAGCAGGTATGTTAGCAAAGGCCCGTGCATGCGGTAATACTGTTCCAACAGGAACTTCGTCTCCAGTATCTACACCTGATAGTCCGGTTGCTGTAACAGTATCATATATAGAGCTTTTTAATGCTGTAACTATTCCGTCAGATACAGATACATAAGGAAGCTCCGGAGCAGTATTTGTTGTACCTTCATTAGCTGATACACCACTTGCTATTGACAGCACCCCATCGGTTAAGTCCAGCGCATCTGTAGTGCTTTTAAATGTAGCTTCTAATTGCTTGGTGGTACTATTTAAAGTTAACCCATCGCCTATAGCACCCGGTGCAAATGAAGAAAATAATACACTATTTGATCCTAAGCTTTGTAAGATAAGATCCCCTTCATCATTAAAATTAAAGGTATCATAATTTATCTGTAATTTAATTTCTTTGTCGTTACCACCTACCAATCCGCTAGACAGTGCCGAAGTTGCTATTTCTCTTTTTGTAATAGAATTTTCTTTTGGTGTTATTCTAGCATCATCTGCATCTGAAGATAATACTAAATATTGGCTATTAAGAGCTGGTGTTATGTCACCATCTGAGCCAGATAATACACCATCACCGAAAAAGCCAGATTTAAAGAAGGCAGCATCTAAGGAGTCTTTTTTAACAGTAACTCTACCATCACTATCAAATGCAATAGACGCTGTTGCGTCTTCTGATTTAGTGCCAATATAAGCAAATCCAGATAAATATGTCTTACCTGAATTCCATTCATACGGAATAGAGGTAAGCATAAACAATGAGCTATTAGCATATCCAATATCTCCAACTTGTGCACCAACAGTATCACCGAGGGACTGTAATGAAGTAAATGTACCTAGTCCATTATTACCTATAACATTACCACCAAGTTTGGCTCCGTCTCCTACAAATAGCCTTTTTGTATCGAGCGTATATCCTACTTCTCCTTGATCAAGAACAATAGTTTTTCTTTGGGCGTCAGTTCCGCGCCTCACTTTTAATTTTACTATAGTAATATTTGCCATAATTGCTTGTTATTGTGTTCTTCTCCAAACATATACTCCGTAGCTAGGAGGTACATTGTTATGAGCTTCGCCTGCTCCAGCAGATAAAGTATTATATTGTACACCACTTTGTTGCTCTCTACCGCCAATAAAGTCTCCACCGGTTGTTACTCCGCCACGTGGATTATCACCACCAACTACCTTCTCTTCAATTTCATGATGATGTTCTGCGAGTTCATCTACGGATAATGTATGAGAGTATTCACCTTCGTTATTACCTGCAACATAACTACCTACAGTATCGTTAATATCTGTACCAGATCCTACTCCTACCAAAAATCTACCCTCTGATACCAATTCCCATGTAGTGTTAGCTATTTTGTCTCCTGGATTTTCATTATCAAAAGTCAACTTAATAGAATTGATTGGGAAAAAAGTATCGAGCCATTGTGCCGGGGCTGTTGGCCCTTCTGGTTGCACATAATTATTGATAATAACCCTCGACCCACTCAGCGCTATACCTGTTTCATTACCAGCTCCGTCATACACACCATTGTAGTAATTTGGAGGCTTACTTAGATCTATACCACTTAAGTGAAGAATGGAGGTATATGTATCTGATATAAATTGATCTTGCAGACTTTCTCCCATAACATTATTTATACAACTTATTCAAAATACTATATCCATATAATAACTTAAGGGCAGAGTCGCTGCCAAGTTTGCCCAGCTTTACTTTTATTAATTCCAGGGAATCTTCTATTATTTTCCAGAAATATAATACCGTCTCTTGCTCGTTGACGTAATGGAGCATAGTATGCTGTCTTTGCAGACCCCGGGCAGCATGTGCACTGTTCCCATGCCGCGTTAGTACTAGGATCATATGCAAAATTGTACCCCTGCTTAAGTTTTTCTCCAAATCCTGGTTTAAGTTTATAACATTCACATTTTACCTTACTATATGCATTTTCTCTTGTACAATACGCTATAACTATTCCCTCTGGATTCCAACGTTGGAATCTTATACTATAAGATTGTGGATTCATATATCTTCTTCCAGTTGATTCGCTTATATCGCCCTGCTGAAGCATAAACGCAGTAGTAAGCCAATTGTTCAAAGGATCTGGTAACCTAGAGTTTCTTGGTGAAGGGCATGCCCAAAAATACACTACCGGCTGGCAGCAATCTCCGCCAACAACAGGAACGCGACCGACGATTCCTTGTGGCTTTGGCTTTGGCTTTGGATTACTTACCTTTGAGCCACCACCTACTTTACCCTTTTGACCAAGACCCTCTCCCTTACTCGGAGGCGTTACAAACTCCTCCTCCTCTTGTTTCTTTTCCGCTTCTTCCATCTCTTTTAGCTTCTCATCGATTGATTTATCGCCATCTCCACTCGGAGCAGGTTCTGGTTCATCAGGCTTTTCTGGCGTTGCTGCACTTGGTGGTAAGTTCTCTTTTTCTTCTTTTTCGTTATGGGGATCTTCTAGAAAAGGATCGTCTCCTCGAATACTAGCACCGTCCTCGCAACATTCACATAATATCCATCCTCCACCCTCTAGCCCTGGTACCCATTCAGCGCCACCGGGTGCAATACCGGTTGCCCGTGACAGCACACTCTCCGGATTAACTCTTAAATTCTTTTGAAGAGCAAGGGCGCGCGATCCCTGTTGGAATTTACTTGAAACCTTATAACATTGTCCCTTATATCTTACAACAAGTCCGTCGTAAGGACTTGCAGGCCCTTCTAGACCAAAATCGGGACCACCGGTGAGGTTTTCCGCACTCCGAGGCGTCGACCCAACCACATGACCTCGCAAAACAAACCGGTCGTATTCAGTAAATATATTATCACCTTTCCTGTCGGGCCCCCTAAAGAATCCACCATCCTCACCAGTATTCCAGTACCAATCACCATCTTGGTAATTGCCTCCCAGCGAAGCAAGTCGTAGTTCAGTGTTGACCTTATCAGTCGATTTTCGATAAGATATATAAGGTTTACAACAATCCTCTTTCTTTGGCGCCGGGGTTGTTGTAGTAGTAGATTGCACCTGCATGGTCGGCGCTGGTGTTGTAGTAGTAGCTACTGGAGCTGGAGTCGTGGTGCTAGCCCCTTGGTAAGCAGAATCATCATACCCATTAGCCATAATTATATATTACCCCCTTCCACACGTATTGCAGTCCCATCATCCCTATGTTCTACGCGGACAGTTTCACCATCATCATTTAAATAATCCACAAATAAGGAAGTAACAGCTGTTATTTCATTTGTAGGTGAGTTAAGAATTTTTTGCATAATAAATTTTTGGAATTCATAAATTTGACTAAACACACGCCAAACGGTGTTATAATTTACCTCTTCATTTTCATGGAATTCTAGATCCTTAAAATTAATTATAATTTTTTCTGGGCTTGTATATCCACCAAGAACAGTAACCCCGTCAACTATTTTAGGGACCGGAATTATGTTAACATTATAAAATATATTTAACGCGTCTTTTAGTATAGCTTGAAGTTCACTATTTAGAGATATACCTAAACTTGATTCAGATCCTAATACTGGTTTATAATTATTGATAAGATCTAAAGGAACAAAATTGTTATATAAGATACGATCAGAAGCCGATAAGTAAATTCTGCCTATATTATGTAATAGGGTATATACTTCATTATTATACTGGCCGTGTAAAAAATTAATGTTGTTAAAATAATTGGATTTAAGTTTAGTTGTATTCCACTTTAGTTGCGATCTATCCGGTTTTTCATCTAACTCATCCCATAAGTTTTCTGGCGGATATAAAAGACTATCTCTGGAACTAAAACTAGCAGGTCCCCCTGGATTTGATATAAAACTAGTAATTACATTTCCATTGTCTTTTAATATATATCCATTTGAATCTATAGTAGAAAATTCAATATTAATATTTGTTACCGGGCAAAAATCATAGTCAGCTGTTGAAGTTTTATATCTCTGTATAAATCCCATGAACCCTGCTACTACATCTCCACCAGTTTCAGATGACATATTATAAGTGTTGTCAGGATCTAGGTCTTGAATATTATTAGGATCTAGCCGGTATAAATTAAGAACAGAACACTCCTCATTTATATTAGTTATTATAATAATACTGTCATCTACACTGCTTATGTCAAATGCTATTATTTTTTCAAAATCTAGCACTGTATTGATTGTGTTAAATTCCTGCTTAGAGTTTATTTCACTTAATATAATACTTCTATTAGTACCTGCACCAGTTATATACCCCTTTAATTTGTTTCCAATTTTTATTTTATTGTCTACTGCTACCGCCGTAAATGTAATTTTATTCTTTAACTGTAAACTACCAGTAGTGATATATGATCTGGCATCATAACTTTTTATGCAGTATACCTTTTCGCCTGCTAATAATTCTAGCCGCTCCATCTCCACATTGCTGATATCTTTTTGTATGTTACTCGCATCAATTAAAGCCGTGTAACTAGCCATAGATCCACATGGCATAAAACTTCCATCCTCATGTGAATGAAATCCTTCACAACCGATCAATTGACTTACTTCAGCAGCTTCTTCTGATGTATTGAACTCACCCGGCCGCTCTTCGTTAAGTATATCTTCACGTACTTGTAATTGAGATCTAACTGTTGCAAGTGCTTGTAGCTGGACTACTTCATCTGCAGAAAGCTCCCCCTCAGTGCGAATTTCATCAAACAGAGCGCCTTTATTTTGGCAATTATATAAAATATGTAAGCTGTCGTTGTAAGTAAGAGATGAGCCCGCAGGGAATTCCCCTTGCTTAATTTGCTTTAATGATCCATTTTTTGCAAAAGTACCACATAGAGTTTGTGAGCCAGTTGTTGTAGTAGTTATATACTTAAACGATTTATCACCATTAACAAGTAATGTACTATCTACTGTATCATCCAACTCATTAATTCCTTTGGTTAGCGCATCTGTATCGCTAAAAGGAATAATTTGCAATGCTTTGACATTATCCTTACTTAAGATAGTATCATTAGGTTGTAAGTCAATGCTTCCAGAAGATACGCCTAGAAAATAACTAGACTCATCAGTAAATGAATCTTCAAAATTAATTAAATTTAAATTAGACGTTAAATTTAAACTATATAAATTTAAGTTATTGTCGTTTAATATACCCAAATTTTTATTTAAAAATGTCTGATCAATTACATTTTTCGGAGAAATCTCTGGTAAGGTTAATTCTTGAGATAATAACACCGGCGCCGCAGTTCTATCAAATTCTTTTTTATTCAAGTATGAATTAGCTAATAATGTACCTTTAGATTTTAGCAATTCAGAAGTAGGAGTACGCTCTTTGCCGGTATAGGCAGAGCCCTTAACAACGTTAAAAAAACCAGTGTAATCTTCGTCATTTAAAGTAAATGACTCACCTGCGGTGTATTTAAAATAAGAAATCATTTATAGTCTATAAAGTTAATATCGTTAATAGTTGTAGTTTCGGGAACTGTTGCTCTAATATTATCTAGTAATATATTTTTAACTTCATCAGTAATACTGTCGTCATTTATATTTAAATTTTTAACATTTATATCAATAACGTTGCTCTTATTTTTAAGGTTAGTATTAATAGAATTTACGGTGGCAATAGTATCTGTTAAATTTCTCATCCCGCAGGGCAATGAGATAGTAATATCTTGTACTTTATCTAAATTTTGATTAAAGATAGCTGCTAGTTCTTCTTCTGTGGACAGTGGTCGAAGTGATAGATATAAGTTTCCGATGTTCTGGGTAGGTGAACGTAAAGGAATTTGTGATAAGTTTGATGATTTTATATTAAAGTCGCCAAATAATATATCTTTTGTTACCATTTGATCAGTATTAACTGTAAAGGAGTATATTGCTTCTGTATTAAGATATAAATTACAGGTACCTAGAAGAGCATTAAAAGAAAGAATAATATTATTTTTTGCATACACATCAATACTAAAAGTATAAATGAATTGGGATATAACTTCTGTAGAGTTATCATACACCTTAAAATTTAATCCTACTGTATTCCCGCTTTTTACTATAGTTACACCGGCATCGATATCATTTCTGGACGTCTCAATAAAGAAGTCATCTGAATTATTATCTATTGTAAACCCTAAAGCAAACCCTCCATTTTTATTAATATCAATAAATGATTGTGTTGTAGGTTCATCGAAAAAGTTAGGTGGCAGTGTTTTGGCAAAGTCCTCTTTTTTAATCCTTTCGTACTTATATCGTTTATTAGTCTCAAAAATAAAATCGCTTTTTTTGTCAAAATAGAGCCTGTTTATTACTGAATTTTTTATTCCAGAATTTGTTATTAATAAATTTTGAATAGCATCTTCATATGTAGCGTTATAAGTACCGTTAGCTGATAAAGCAGCACTTAAACTTATAACGTTCGGGTAATAATACCTATCAACCCATTTACCTCTTGTACCCATTGCCCCGGATAACCATGTACATAAATATGTACCATTTTCACTATCTACACCATCTTCTTCAAGCTTATAAACCCTATCAGCTAGCCATGGCTGGGTAAACGGAAAGGATCCGCAATCAGTAAACTTAGTATCGTTAATATTGATAAATTTAAATGGACTCAAAGAGGAAGGAGTTGTAAAGTATGTAACACCAGGTGATATCTTAATATTAAAATTATTATATACATAATTTAAAGACAGCCCTTCGGCTCGCTCACTTGGTATATCAGAAAAAATTGATGTATATTTTCTTAAATCCTGCGCAAAAATAGATGTTGAAGAAGTAGAGAGCAAATTATTAGATGAAGTAAATTCATCGTTATTGTTAGCTATATTCTTTAGGGTTAATAAATTAAAATTTTGCTTGGTGTTGTTACTAGAGCTATATAACAAATAGTTACACGGTAAGTTAAAATCACTTTTAGTGCTATCTATGCCATTACCCCGGCAATCATATGTTACATAGGATGCGTTATATGGGGAGGGGATTGTTATTTTAGTCTCCTGATCCAACTTAATGCTTCTAGCCGCAATAAAAGATTCATTAAGAGACGCAGATAAAGCTACGTCAGCAGAAATTTTATTTGCTATAATCTTTGTACCGGAACTTTCTAAAATATACTTTTCATTATTTTTTGTGGTGTATAAATTTAAGTAACTATTATCACTATACCTAGTAATGTTATACTCTAAGTTAGCTCCTGATAAAGGAAGCTTATTTTCCCCTACAAATAATACGTATTTAGTATTGTCCGGTAAACTATGTTTTTCAGGTGGATCATCAGATACCACTAAGAAGTATCTAAAATTATTAAGTAAAAAAGCTACCCTACATGTAAAATCATCAACTATAGTTATTTCGAATTTAGGAGCTATACCTACATTGTCAAGAATTAAAGTTCTACCGTAAAATTTAGCATTATATGTATCTTCAGTTTGTTGAAATGGCTCTTCATCAGCGATTTTAAACCCAAGGTAATTATTACCTGATTGTGAGAAATTTAAAGTGGAGAAGAAGTTATTTGGAACTATCGAGGGCGCGCCTGGAGAAGCATCACCTGTATAAGATGTAACGTCATCTAGCAGTATATTATTAGAAAGATAGAAATTAGTAAAATTTAAATTTTTAAAATCTTCTACACCAGATAGAGCTGATATAAAATTAAAGCCAAAGTCACCGTTATAAGACCTTGCAAATTGATTAAGTTCTAGTCCCACAGGTGTTATACTTGCGCGCACAGAGCTTAAAGCGCTCAGACTTGACTTTACTAACGATCCCATTGAATATATTTATGTTTGGGTATTTTTATAAGATTCATTATCCATTTGAATAATATGATTATCTTTTTTTGTTAAGAATGTATATCTTGAACTATTATTCTCATTATTTAATAAGTCTATTCCTACTAAATCCATATCCCCAATAGTATCATAGTAGCTTTCCGATCGCATCATTAGGGGAACTGTTAGGTTAGTTAATTCACCAGTAACATACCCTATATTAACTCTCAAGGTCATTGATTTTTTTAGTGCAAAATTAGAAGGGTAATATATATGACTGTAGGCCTTATTTAAAAATACAGGGGACTCACCATTTAATATTTCTGGATATATAGATTCCGTCTTATAGTCCCTAAAAATTTTAATATCTGGCTCCTCAATTGGTGAGTTATCACCCCAATTAAAAGCAATGTAATTTGGAAAAACACCTGCGTATACATCAGTCATGTTTATACTAAATTTTGTTTGATCGAACAGATACACTGTATCGTAAGATTTTTCAACAGCTGGTTGTGTCGTAGATATAGAAAAGGTGTAAGTGTTCATAGTACTAAGGATTGGGTAATTGCCGATGCACTGACAGGCTCATTACCGGAGAGAGAGAATGCCAAATATTGGGTGTTTAATAAATTAGAGTTATCGACAAAAAGATAAGTAAAGTTGTTATTAGTACCTTCATAAAAATCTGAATCTAAAAATTTAATTACAGAGCCGTATTCAAACAGATAATTTAATAGTACAGGAGACTGATTTTGGTCCTTTATTAGGACACCTAAATTAAATTGCTCGTTATCACTACTGTATGTAAGTACGGGCTTGCTAAACTCTAGGTACATTACATTGTTCCCGGAGCAAGTAAAAAATGCGCTTGAAGACACAACAGGGTTATCTGTTGTTGGATAAATTTGTGTATTTACCCCGTCATTATAATTATATTTCCAAATTTCTGGATATGCTCTAAACGCTGAGAGATCATTTATTTCCTCTTTAGCCATTCTACAATAGAATACATCATTACCTATCTTAAATCTATTACTAAATTTATTAAAGAAATTAGAGCTGTGTGATAAGGAAATACCTAACGTATTTGGGTTAACAAATGTATTATTTTCATATTCGGTTTTTTCTATAACAAGATAAGAGCTTGTTTCTATAAACAGAGTATCGTAAACAATGTCAAAATTATTTACAGACGTCGATAACTCATCGCATATTGTAGAATTATATTTGGTAGAAATATATGGTAGAGTTTTTGTTAGCTCTTGCACTGGAGAAAGTGCTGGTGATATAGAGTTGTTTTTAATATAAATTTTTCCAAGATGTTTCTCTTTATTGAAATAACTTGCTTGAGTTGAAGAAATAGTGATGGTCTCCGTTGGATTAAATACTTCGTCATCGTATGCAAATTGCTCAAGGCCTGAAGATAAATCAAATACTAATTTATCTGTAAACAGCCCACCTTCCATATCTTCTACATCGTTACCATCATTTCCCTGTCCTCCAGAAAGTCTCACATTTAAAGTAAAATCACCAGAGGTTGTATCAAACATAGTGTCTGATAATGCTCGTATTACTGTAGATTTATTAATACTTAGCGGTGCACCATCATATTGTGCAACACCTCCTTCAATTAGTTCAGTAAAGTAGTAACTACCTCCACCACCTTCGAAGGACGATGTAAACGCACTTAGGTCTGTACTTAATGTACTTGCAAGTTCTTCAGAATTAGAATAGGTAAAATAAGCACCCTCCTTTACATCAGCTTTAATTTCACCTTGTGGTTCATAATCTACTTGCTGAAAATTATTCGGTGTAAGTAACTCTTGATATGGGTTAAAATATCTAAAAAAGATATTGTATGCTGAAGTCGGAAACGTAGTCCAGGATGATGGGGTGTCAGAATTTATTGTACCTTCGCCCCTTCCAGTCATTCCGTTTGTAAAGGTAGAAAGACCTGATCTTATAGTTTGTGCATAAGTAGCAGAATCTGATGTACTGTAGTTAAAACTATACCCCTCGCCATAAAGATCATCGAAGAATTGGTATCCGTTAAAAATAAGATTCTTTATAGTAGTGGGTGTCTCGTTAATAAAATCATTCCTGTAATAGTTGTTATCTTTTATTAAGCCAAATATATTACCAAATAAATCTTTTTTACTATCATCAAAATAGCCCTCATCAAATAAGAAAGATAAATCCGTATCAATATTTCTATCCTGTAATATTTCGGAATTATAACCTGCAAATGATGTACTGCTTTTAGTGGTATTTGGTTGATTAACTGCTAATCCCTTACTTAAATTATTAATTGAAGCCGTTGTGTCAATTATGAAAGTAAATATACCTTGATTGTTTGTGTATATATTGGGATTTGGAAAAATGTATAACTGATCCGGAGCATATGATTCTTTTTCAAAAAACTGTAATCTCTTGCTCTGTATTGAAACAATAGCAGAATTTGTAGGTTTAAAAAATCCTAAATCTCTTTCACTTATTATCTCGTCTGAAAAGACAGAAGCAGTTGTGGGGTATCGTTGATTTAAATAGTTTGCATAAGGAGCATCTGCCTTGAATAGTATATCAACTGTAGGTTCTCCAGCAGCATTAGTAGATAAGTAGTAGTAATCCGTACCTATGTATTTTTTGGTTTGCTTCCTTTTATTTTCGAATAATTGATCTGTCTCTTTTAGAGCAGTAGAATCTAGAACATTGTCAAAATCAAGCTCACCTATAGATTGAATAAGTAGTGTGCTATCAGGTGTTAAAAATATGTTATCTTCCGGTGGTCCTTCGGGATTAAATTCAACAAAGTTTTTTCCAAAATATTCTGGGTCCGGATCTTGATTAAAATATTGTGCAAAGTTATCAAAATATTCTGTAATAGAGATAGATAAATCATTTTTAACTGTATCGATATTGTATTGTATATTACCTGTGCTTCTGTTTTCTAAAAAATTTAAGATTAAATTTAGAGCTGTTTGCTCTAAATTAACATTTGTACCCTTTAATTGAGCTTTCGTTGTAGAAAAGGATAGGTCTGTTCTTTTTTCTGTGTAGTAAGATATAATACTTCTAATTTTCTTGCTATAGAAAGAAGCAGCAATTCTTAAGTCATTCTTATCATTAAAATCAATTTGCGATAAAAATTTTCTTTCTGCATTTGTAGAATAATTTAATGTAACATCTCTTAAGAATTGTTTATACCGGTCAATTATTAGCTCATTATCGTCAAACGTCTTTGCAGTAGTAACGGCATTCCATTTAGTTAGGTAACTTACGTAAAAGTCTTGAATTGTAGAAGGTGCAAGTAGTGACGCGTCTACATTCTGTATAAACTCTACAAATGTAAAAGGCTCACCAACATCCAAAGCGTCTTCTCTACTAACATTAGGATTAGTTATAGATAGATTTACTTCAGGAAATCCGTTTATTATATCACCCATTAAGTATATTTATTACTCAAATAGAGATAGACTACTAAATAGCGTATCTGTAATTACTCTATCAAAAATATTGTTATCACCCTCTAAACCACTAAGCGGGGTATCAAAATTAAGCCGGGTTTGCGGATTAACAAAATCTATAATACCATCAACAATAGTACCGTCAATATGACTGTTATATTCATGAAAAGAATAAAATCTACCTACTGTACCAATATCATATTCTTCCGGGAGAGTTAATGGCCAGCCCCAGGCTGATCCTTGCGGACTTTCACTCCCAAGTTCACTTAAGCTGTATTGTGTTGTAGATCCGCTACGGAGAGTAACAGCCGCGCATAGAGGCTGATAAGTATTTAGCTTGGAGTAAGTATCACTAAATCGCTCCTTTGCAACTATTGAAGTACCCGCGGTAATAACATAAGTGGATGTATTTATTTCTGCGCTGCTTACATTTGTTCCAAACGTCTCTTTATTTACGTGCCCCTTGCTATCAAAATTTTCATTAAATTTATTCTTGGTACCTCTAAACTTATTATAACTTGTACTTAATAAATCAACAGTTCTTTTAATTTGAGCTGGCTCTTGAAAGCTTCCCTGATTGAAAACCAAGCTGTTTTCATCGACCATATTAGACAAATTAATTAAACTATTGACATTACAATAATCTATATCGTCATTGTTTTGTACAAAGTTAAATATTTTTTCATATACAGTCTTACCTAATAAAGCATGGCTACTACTCACACCACCAAATATAGACCCTATAAAATCTGTAAAAAATATGTTTTTATCTACTAATATCTCTTGGAATCTTAAATCTTTAATAGTTTGCTCAAAATCAAAATCCTCCTTATGCTTATATAGGTCATAATAATTACGAGGAAAGCAGCTTAAGAAAGCTGCGCCTGTCAATGCGGTAACGGTTGAGCCAAATGAGAAGTTGTTAGATGCACTAAGTGTTAAAATAGTTGGGTAGGTTGATATACTATCATTAAAAGTTAATAGCCCCCTATACCAATATTCAGATCCAAATGTTGATATTAAATGGCTTATACTAGAAATGGTATAGTATTCTGGTGGTACAATACATAGTGGGTGTGTTAATGAGTGACTCGATGATAATACCTTAAAATATGGATTTCCTGCTGATAGAGCCTTAACTGTATAGTTATCACTATTTTTAGGGGCTAATACAAACGGTATACCTACACCTTTATACTGAACAGGGCTTAGCTTAAAAGAATTAATACCATCTCCATCACCACCTAAGCCAGTAGAAGTTATCTCTATGTTGCTTAATGTTTGCCCGGACGTGGAGCCAACAAAAGTTGAAAGCGTTATACTAAAATTAGTAGAAAAATTTGTATTTCTTATCCCGTCATTTGTTACAGAGGTAATATTATTTCTATCTTTTGCAAAGGAGAGATAAATCGGGGTGGTCTGCTCTTCTGTTTTAAAGTAAATATTTTCTTGACCGGAGGTTCCAACCACAATTGAGTCTGGGTGACTTGAATCACTAGTCACTATTTTAACAGCACTTAAATCAGTTCCAAAACTAGAAAGCCTTACATACATGTCCGATGCAGACAATGTTATTTTTTTAATTTCAACATACTCACACCCAGATAGTGTGGGTAGTGAATCTTTTTTGTAAAATGAAAAATAATTTTTAAGATGGTTAAACTTACTAGAATCTAAATTAAAATAATTGTCATAATCACAACCTGATAATTTAAAATTTAAATTTTGAAAGTCTTGATAAAAAGGAGCCTGTGCATACGCACTAAGAGGGTCAGAGAATTGACCAGCGGACAAGCTAAGGTTGCTTAAACGGCCCTTACCATTCCGACCACCGCCATCAGCACCTGAGCTTGTACCAGCAAATTCAATACTAAAAGTATTAGTAATATAATCATATATATCCACATCTGCGCTTGCGGAGGTGAAGATAGCATTGTTATTATTATCTCTTAATATTACTTTTACTTTATATCTACCTGGGTACTCATATACATGCGTAGCAGTAGCACCTGTGGTTATTGTACCATCTCCGAAATCAAAAGTAGCTGTAGATAGATCAAACGCGTCAGCTTTAAAGGGCGTTTCACTTGGAATTTTAGCTTTAAATGTAAGCGGTGTTATAGAAAGATTATAGGATGAAAGCACCAACTCCTGGCTTGTTGTTGGTGATTCATTTTTATAGTCTAATACGTCAAAAGTCGCAAAGTCTGTAGCTATATTACCCATATGATTTATTCAGGGATATCAAGGTCTAACACCTCTATTCGGTCTTCAATAGTCAACGGTGAATATAAATAAGGGAATTTAAAAAACGGTAACGGTACATTTTGATTAACTATTTCTATATCATTCTCTGGGTATAACGGATTAAAAGACAATAGAGAAATTCCTTGAGCGGTCTGACCCGTGTTACTATTATATGTATGTATCCCCCGGATACCATTAATTGATACAATAGCATTTGTTAAATTTAATAAATTTATATTTTGGCCTAGTTTATTATTTTCTGGTAGGAAAAAATTTCTTATAGCACTCCCTACTTGAGATTTTAAAGTATTTTTATTTATTTTATTGTTATTGTCTCTAACAATTCTTAGTTTTGAATTATCTAAAATATCTAAATTAAGATTCTCGGTCCCTACACCAAATCCATATGCCATATAAACTGGGTCCCTAGGCACCACTTCATTAGATATCATTTTTTTATCTTTTGTAAGATCTATTATTAAATTTTTAAATGAATTACTGAGGTAGGGAGGATAAGATCTATCTTCTGTAATTGTAAATTTAGGTACAGCAAAAACATTAACATTATTAAAGTCACAAGAATCTGCAAAATTTACCTGGTTAATTAACACTCTGTTTACCTTATCTGGATCAATTCCCATGCTATAAAAGTACTGAATGTAATCATTAATATAACCACTATTGCTAACAACTTCTACGCTATTAACTATGTTAGATAAATTTTTATCTAAAAGCGATTTATAATCTCCTTCAGTTACTAGTCTCATTTGTGAAGAGAATATTTTTGGAGCATTTTCTCTTATCTGGTCTACAGTTTCCGCTTCTGCTAGAGTTGTAGAGTTAATCGGATTATTAAAGGTTAACTGTGAGCTATTTTCTACAGTAATAAATGTTGTTTCATCTTTATTTTTAAAGGTGTCATCAAATATTGACCGCTGTCTCCCGGAATCATATATAAATAGCTTATTTCCGTTTATTGCATCTTTACTTATAATACCTCTTTTATTATCAGATATTATGTAATTTACTGCTACTGTATCTCCCTCAGCTAGCTTTCTTCCAAAAACACCATTACCAAATTTTATTTCATAATGACCATTTTCATTTAATCTCTTTTCATATACTCTGTCGACAGGCTTTGCTAGATATAGACTATCTACCTCACTATACTCATGATATAAACCATCGCCAATCTCAAGTACATAAACGCTGCATGTGTTATCAGCTATAAATTTATCATCTTCTTCGTTTACTATGTTATCTACTACTACTGTTAAACTTTCGAATTTTTCGCCCTGCGCCGTATAAGAAGGATATTCACCTACACTGCCTTGATATAATACAACATTATCATCTATTGCCGCTATTTTTTCAGTTCCTGTAGTAGTCTTACTAAAAGAAACATCCTTTAAAAATGTGTATTGAATATCATCAACTAGAAAATACGAATATTTGCGAATAGTGTAGTTACCCACTGCTAAGTTTTCTGAGGCAACTGCATTTATTGGTATGGTAGAAGTTTGTCGACCAGCTGGCTTGTAACCGATCAACTTAACAATTCTATTCATATTTTCATATAGACTAGCTTGGTCAAAATTTACTTCAGACGCTGTATTGTTAAGATAAAATAAAAGAACATGATAAGAATAAGCTATAATATCGATTACAGCTGCTAAATTACTTCCATCGAAATTCTGGTCTGTAAATTTTTCGTTTTGATTTAATCTTTCTATAATATACTCTTTTAAAGTTTGAGCGTCAAACGCGGCGTAAGCTTTTTGAGGAAGCTTAAAATCCAAAAAGTCGTTAGATGTATTGTTAGACATAATTAATAGGTATTTTTAGTAGGCTGTTGTAGCATATCCACTACTATTTAGTATTGCTTTTTGTGTTATATTATACATATGCAAAGACTTCACATCATATATAAGTGTAATTAAGTATTCTTGATTTTTATTATTTGGCACTACCACGGTTTGTAGTAAATTTATTCTAGGTTCTTGTTTTGGCAATTCTTGTTCTATTTCATGTCTCATAGTAAAGATAGTAAAATCAGTTATAGTCTCAAATACATATTTTCTTAAATCAATACCAAACGTAGGACTTAATATTTTTTGCCCGGGGACTGTTGAAAATATATTAAGTATACTATTTTCAATAGAATGTAAATCAAATACTGCCTGCACGTCTTTAATTTCAGCTTTAGTTTCCAGCTTATTGCTATAAGAAACGCGATTCATATCATCTCCTAAGCACAAATCTTTATACAGATATCCTTGATCTATAGCGGCACAACATGCGCAGCAGACTGAAATATTTGATAAACATAATGTAGCCATTTATAATATTTAATACCTGAGTGGTAAATCGAATTTAAGGAACTACAATATAATTGAAGTATGCGTGTTAAAGGTAAAACTGCTGTTGAGGTGGAAATAGATCCTAAAGAACTAGTAAGTGCTCTTAAAAAAGAGCTGTATTCAAGATTAAATCTTCCAGATCCTTCGTATGACCGGGTATATATTAAGGATGAACGGTGGGTAAGTCAAAGGTCGGTATATACCACACACTCTTTCGAAATTGAGGAAGATTTAGGACCTGCTATACAAGATGATATAGAGCTATTTGATGCTTTCCATACAATCGCAGAATTTCTTAGAGATTAAACTTGCATATCTGTGTGATTATCTGCAGAGTTGTATAAATAATATTATGGCAGGTAAAAAATTTGTTAAGTTACATGAGTCTTATATGCGCAGATACGAGCGAGGAGGATTCCTCGTAGGTGACATTTTTAAGTTTAATGATAATTTCAAGAGTCAAGATAGCTACAAAGCACTTGGTACCAAAACTCAAGAGCTAATTGGCCAAATAATTGATTCAGGGCTCAATATTCAAATTGTTGGTATTAAGGATACAGACCCCGCGCGTTATCCAGCTAATCCTGCAACATCTTCAATGAACGTAGTACTTAATATAGCATTAGATACCGGCGGTGGTAGATATTCTCATTACTGCTCTATTCCCTGTGACTTAGGTCAATCCGTTCAATATGCTCCTAATCTTGCACCAATTCCTGATGTATTGAGAAGAGCAGATAAGGTTAACATTAAGCCGGAAGAATTTGTAGAAGATGAAGAAAATCTCGCTAACAGAGCTGATCCTGGTGGAACAGAGCCTCATGATTTAGTACCCACTAATAGGTCTCTTCCGAAGAAAAACACCGTAATTCCTTCTGATCCTGTAACACCATCACAGGCGGTAACTTCTTATACCAATGAGTATCTTGGCGACTTGACTAAAGGTTAATTAAATCTTTTCTAGATTTACAAAACACGCAAACGCGTTTATTTCTTTGTCAACAACAAAC
>TARA_R110002020_G_scaffold164412_5_pt1 | contig 18163 bp, 15 predicted proteins | sample TARA_R110002020 | Tara Oceans TARA_R110002020 (sample SAMEA4396489) | marine metagenome | biome: Westerlies Biome; feature: [MES] marine water layer (ENVO:01000295) within the mesopelagic zone...; material: water (ENVO:00002006), including particulate matter (ENVO:01000060) such... | reverse complement strand
ATCCATTGTTATTAATTTAGAGGAGCAAAGATGTGGAAAACTTGCAAAAGGCAACCATTATTTTATTTAAAGTATAATTTAATTCCGATGAACGGAAGTTGATGCTAAATCTTACACTGCAAAACCAATTGGGCTAGATAGCAAATGTAAAATATTAAAGGAAAATTGCAGGATGATAACAATAGAGTCCTTGAAATTGGCATTGATTTTTAGGTCTGGTCAATTTTATGGAAGATAGCGTTGTTTGTATGTCTTAGAGATAATTTTGATTTACATAAGCGCTTACCCTTTTTTGCATGGTCCTATTAAGCAAACAATAACTAAAAAGGCATATTGTTGGAATATAACAATATTATACTTTTAATTGTATTTACACCTAACGAACTAAACTTTATAACGAAAAAATCTAAAAATTATGGGTGAAAAGGTGACAAATTCATCAAAGTTCTTTTTTGATTTGCATTTCCCCATCTATAACCGATAGATTGTTTAGTTGATTAAAGGTATGTGTAGAAGTAATGTTTCTATCCCAATTAGGCAATATTATGGAGACTTCTTCTTCTTCATATTTTTCTTCAGTCAAATTAGTGATTCTATTTATTGACATGGCATATCCATAATGTTTGCTACAATTTTGAGCAGGTCTATAAAGTTCATTTTTGAATTCAAAAATATTTCCTGCTGATCTGGCCTTTGAAACATCACTTACCACAGGATTTTCCAGATGAGGGTGCCAGTTTTGACTTAATAGATTATTCGAATAAAAGATAAATAATTCATTGTTCACTGATGCTCCCTTACGTTCCTGAATATTAGTAAACATCCAATATCGGTTGTCTTTTTTTAAAATTGTTGTGTCAACTGCAGCGATATTGCTCTTTAGGTTCATTTCAAACTCCCATTCGTAGGGAAATTCAACACAACGATAAATTTCAATGGTCTTGTTTTCTTTGGTTTCAGGAATCATGTATAACTCATTGTTATCCTCAATAAGGAATGGGTAGGACAAATGGTATTCTTTTTTCAATATGCATTTTGGTTGGGTATAGGTACCATCTTCATTTAGAGCCATTACTGAAATATGACCCTTAATATCATTATAAACCAACTCTTCGAAAAATACATAATACTGATTATCCCGACGGTAAATAAATGGATCAGCCCAAAATCGATCTTTTGGAGGCATTATTTTGGTGAAGTTTTTCGGAGAAGATTCTATTGGATTATATGGCTTAAATGTGTACAAAAGCATCCATTGAGCTGTATGAATTCTTGAATATATGAGCTGATTGATTTTTTTGGAATATTTCTTAATTAAACTTGCAGCTAGTTCCCTGTCCTTGAGTTTCCAAATATTGCTAGTATCCTCAACATTAAAATCCGTTACCATATTCGCTTTTTTTAAGTAATTGTTATGTCCATTGGCAAGAAACCCCTGAAGCGCGCGGGGTATTAATTTTGATGCAGCCCATAACAAGTTATTGGTACCTCTAATGATACTCATTTTATCGGCACTAACTTTGATTGTTTTAAGAACGTTAAGTTCAGATTCGTTTGATAGAAACATCAAATTTGCTTCCATAAAATCTTGATTTGTCAACATTTCCCTGGCACCAGGAATGTTGGTTATTGGACTTTTTAAATTACCGTGATATAGAAATAAAATACCACCACTAACGATCTTTTCAAAGGAATTTTCCAGTATAGGATGATCAAGTTTTATAATATAATCGAGATTTTGTTCCTTTATAAAGCTCCTAATTTCAGCCGAACTTTGTTGATTATCTATTCTTATGATTTTTGATTCGGGAATTAGGTTTTCCAATTTTTTCTTTTCTTGGGCATTTGGATGGATTTTGAAAATTTGTTCTTCAAATCTTTTGTGTTGACTAAATAAATAGGAACTTTTGTGTTCCAATCTTTGGTTCACAAAAAAGTTGACTACTTCTATTTGTGGATTTTGAAGAACCTCTTCAAGCATGCTGTGGTTACAATAATCAATTTTGTAGTTGTTGCAGAAAACAGCAATTCTAATTTTATTTTTCATATATGAGCCAGAAATTATCCAAAATAAAAGTAAATTTTAATTAATAATCTTTTTTATAATTGTATATTAAATGGATTAAAAGCTAAGGAAATTGGATGAAGTGACAACAGGTAACCGTTTATGGGGGCTTATTATCGACAACTAACAAAATATAGGGACCATGTTATTGTTGAATGTACCAAAGTCATAGAATTAGTAATGAAGCTCCTATAAATTTTTAAGGTACACTTGAAATAAATAATTCTATTTTAGGCAGGTGTTTGGATTGCTTGATTGAACATTATTCCTTTTAAAAATTCGGATAGTTATTTCTCTATTGGTAGGCTTCCCCTAATTAGAACTGTTTAGTTTTCTAAAATTTGATTACTTTAGCTCTAGTTTAGAGCTGCGTTGACATCAATTTTTCATAATCCGACGGGATTTGTGCATATCGTTTAGGCCCCTACGCCCAGTGTGTACCGTGCGAATGCGGTACCGACGTCCCTTTCTGATTTAATCCTTTTTTTCAGGGCATGCCAGTTTAGGTACTGTTGCAGGTATTTGGTGGACACGCCCCAGAACGTACGGCCGATCCACTTTTTTATTTTGTTGTGCGTCGAGTTTACATGTTGCACATGGAACGCGCCCTTTACCCGTTCTCCCTTGGAAACGTTTATGGGATGAAACTCCACCTGGGCGTCCTTGGCGAAGCCTTTATAGCTGTGATGGGAATCACTGCACAGAATTGTGCTCCCCTTTTTTATACGTCCGCCAATGGCATTTGCGATATCGGCCTTGCCGATCCGTCCCAGCGTAGCTACGCTTAAATCCAGTCCGGAGTTCTTGTCCTGGGTAACGATGACCGCCACCTGATCGTTGCTTGTCCCCCTCTTGACGGACTTTCCGCCTCTTTTCCTCGGTTTGCGGTCCTTGACCTCCATGCCCTTTTCGGACCTGAGGAAGAAAGTCTCGTCGCTTTCGGTGATACCCGTGAAGTCGTCCCCGCCCCCGGTCCCCAACGAGGCCAATATCTTGTGGCGCCAGTCAAAGGCCGTCTTCTTGTTGATGCCCAGGGCCAAGACAATTTTGTCGAGGTTCTTTTCCTCTACCATCAGCTTGAGGTAACCGGCGATCTTGTCCTTCCTTTGCAGACCGGCCATCCAAGTGCCGGTGTACTCGGTGAAACTCCTGTGGCAGGACTTGCATTTGTAGCGCTGGGCGCCCTTGTCAGTACCAAATCGGACATACTTAGGGTGCGAGCAGTGCGGACAGACACCGAGCTTGTTATCGAACTCGTGACGGCGAGAGGCGATCGTGGACAGGTCCTTGACCTTGACCGAATCCTCGATTTCCTTTAATAAACGCTCACGCTGAGCAAATGGCAAGGAAAGTATTCGTTTTTTAAGCTTTTCTGTTTCCATGTACACAAGATTCAAATAATAGCTCAACTAAACTAGAGCCATTACTTTTAATTTCAATCTATATATTATTACAAGAATCGCAACACTAAGGAGTTATTTTTAGAAAAACCTATTTCCATTAATACTTTTTTCCTTGGAACATTAATTGCAATATGCCCTTATAATCTTTGGTAAATAAATCCAATAGGTCTTAATTTAATCTATAGTTTAGTTTAAACTTTATAATAAAGACGATACCATTTAATGAATTCTGCAACACCTGTAATGATGGAGGTTTTTGGATAATAATCATAGTCATTTATTAGAGAATCTACGTTTGCCCAGGTTGCTGAAACGTCACCTGGTTGCATTGGAAGCATATTTTTTATTGCTTTAATGTTTAGGTTGTTTTCTATAGCCTCTATAAAATCCAATAATTTCACTGAATTGTTATTTCCAATATTATAGATCTTATATTTGTCATTTGTATTTAGCCTTTCTTGAGTGTCTTTCTCCAGAATTCGAATAACTCCATCCACAATGTCGTCTATATAGGTGAAATCACGTTCCATTTGTCCGTTGTTAAAAACATTTATTGGTTTGCCTTTTATCATGGCCTCTGTAAATAGGAACATAGCCATATCCGGTCTGCCCCAGGGTCCGTAAACGGTGAAAAAACGCAGTCCTGTAGTTGGAAACCCATATAGATGGCTATAAGTAAATGCCATTAGTTCATTGCTCTTTTTGGTGGCGGCGTAAAGACTAATGGGGTGGTCCACATTATCCGAAGTTTCAAATGGGATTTTCTTGTTCAAGCCGTAAACACTTGAACTACTGGCGTATACTAAATGTCTTATGTTGTTGTGCCTACAACATTCCAATAAATTTAAAAAACCTACTATATTACTATCCACATAGGTTCCAGGGTTTTCCAAACTATATCTAACTCCAGCCTGGGCAGCTAGGTTGCAGACTAGATCAAATTGTTGGTCTTTGAATAATGCAGGCAGTGCTTCCCTATCTTCTAAATTTAGGCGAATGAATTTAAGGGGACTATTTTTTAAATTGCTCTGACAGATTTTTCCGAAGTTCTTTGCTTCTTCCGGTGAGATGCCCAATTCTTTAAGTCGGGCATATTTTAGTGAAACATCATAGTAGTCGTTGATATTGTCGAGGCCAATAACCTCATGTCCATTTTCCGTTAATTTTTTGGATACATGGAAGCCAATAAAGCCAGCTGCCCCTGTTACTAATATTTTCATCTTTTTATAAATTTATAGATTGGATGGAATTTGTGCTAAAGTTGAACTGTTCCTATTTTTTGATTTTATTAAATTTTTAAAATCTATTTATTTTGCCGTTTACACCCAATTCCAGGGCACATACCACAATTTATTAATTTGTTTATGGGTGTAAATATAGTATTAAAGACCAAATACTTGGGGGGAATTTATTAAGAAGATAACAATACGATCATTATAAGGGTAGGGGTTCAATTTTGATTGCAATACCTATGGATCGAGGAAAACCTATTGACAATCAGGATCTTGATTGTTAAACTTTACCGCAACTGAGCTACATTGATTGGTATTGGGGTTGGAATAACAGAAAAACTCGATAAAAGTTATTTCCTAAATTATGGATATTGGGAAATTTAAGTAATTAATGGGTATTCATCCGATTTTTTGAGAGTTTACCGAATTATACATGCTTCCTATGTTCTGATCAAAAATTACCTTTAATTTTATACACTGAAATAGAATGGTATATGACTGAAAAACATTCTAACCCATGAGGAACTTAGGTTGTCCTACTTTCAATTAATAATGGAAATATATGTTGATAAAAGGGTGGAATTTCCGTATCTTAGGCTGTGTAGGCATCTAAGAAAAAAAAATTGGGCTTGCCCAATAATATTGTCGTATTTACAGATTTACAGATAAAAAATTAAATATACCTACTAAATGATACAAAATTACTTGACCAATAGAGCGCAAAAATATACCTCCAAATGGATTGTGTTGGCCATTGATTTGACTTTGATCGCAATTACTTTTGTATTCTCATATCTTATACGTTTTAACCTTACCCTAGATTTTGATATAGACGCGCTGTTTCTTCAATTGCCTGTTATTATGGTAATTGGACTGGTGTCTTTTTTGATTACGGGCTCCTATAAAGGTGTAATTAGGCATACTGGGGTTAGGGATGTTTACAATATTTTCAATGCTATTTGCTTATCCAGTATAATAACCATTTTTATGGTTATTTTGAATAGGGAGATGAATTATATGGAAGATTTTACAGTGCCTTTATCTATAATTATCATACATAGTTTGTTGGCCTTTATGGCCTTAAGTGCTTCCAGGTATGTTTTTAAAACAGCCTATTACAATTTAGTAAAACAATTTAAAATTACCAAGAATGTAATTATTTATGGCGCGGGTGAATCTGGTATTCTTACTCAAAATGCCTTGACGAGCCATACTGGAAGTGTTTCCAAAGTTGTTGGTTATATTGACAGGGATAATGAAAAGGTTGGAAAAAATATTAATGGGGTACGGGTGTATGGGCCGGAGGTACTCACCGAATATTTTATTAAAAATCATGATATTTCGGAGATTATATTTTCCATTCAGAATATAGATCGTAACCGTTTGAGGGAGTTGGTTGAGGAATTGGTAGATTTTCCGGTACAAGTTAAAATTGTTCCGCCTATTGAGGATTGGATCAATGGCGAACTTAAAATATCCCAAATAAAGCAGGTTCAGATAGAAGATTTATTGGATCGGGCTCCCATAAACATCAAGAATAGCAGAATATCCAATGAATTAAGAAATAAAGTAGTTGTGGTTACTGGGGGTGCAGGTTCCATTGGCAGTGAGTTGGTGAGGCAAATAGCCAATTGCGATTACAAATCCTTAATCGTCATTGATCAGGCCGAATCGGCCCTATACGATCTTCAACAGGAATTGAAACAAAATGGATTTCATAATTTTATTCCAATTGTTGGTGATATACGTGATAAAAATAGGATGTCTGCCATCTTTCAAGAGTATAGACCAAATTTAGTTTTTCATGCTGCAGCGTATAAGCATGTACCCCTTATGGAGTACAATTCCTACGAGGCTATAAAAATTAATGTGGCTGGTACCAAAGTTATTGTGGATCTTTCCTTGGACAATAACGTGGACAAATTTATTTTTGTGTCCACTGATAAGGCTGTAAACCCGACCAATGTAATGGGTGCTACCAAGAGGATTGCAGAAATGTACATTAGTTGTGCCCAGCAGAATAACAAGACCAGGTTTATTACCACCCGTTTTGGAAATGTATTGGGATCCAATGGATCCGTGATCCCCCTATTTAAAAAACAGATTGAAAATGGAGGGCCTTTAACAGTAACCCATAAGGATATCACTCGTTATTTTATGACTATACCAGAGGCCGCCCAATTGGTATTGGAAGCTGGAGGTATGGGACAAGGTGGTGAGATCTTTATTTTTGACATGGGTGAGTCCGTAAAGATTTTTGACTTGGCCAAAAATATGATCAAATTGTCAGGCCTTAGATACCCCGAAGATATAGATATCAAGATTACGGGACTTAGACCTGGAGAAAAGCTTTATGAGGAATTGCTGGCTAATGGTGAAGATACAATGCCTACCTATCACAAGAAAATTATGATCAGCAAGTCCAGGGAATTATTATATGAAGAAACTAAATCCAAAATTAATGAATTGTGTGTTTCAAACATGTTTTTCAATGAAAACACGGTAAGGATGATGAAGGAAATTGTTCCCGAATATGTTTCCAATAATTCTGATTTGTGCAAATTGGATAAAAAAGAGACCAAAGTTGATTCCGAAACTATAATGTCCAAGAAAATTTTACAATCCTAATTAATTACTATACTTGTATTAAATTTTTTATTTTTAAACACTACTGCTATGGGTCAAAAAATTATTGTCATTACTTTATTTGTGTTTTTATTAACTTCCTGTGCCTCTAGAAAGGAAGTGGTCTATTTTCAGGACACAGGGAATTTTGAGACCTTGGTGAGTACCAATCGATCGGTTTCTAAATTTAAGGTAGATGATTTGGTTTCTATACATGTATCGTCTTTGAATCCTGAGGCTAGTATGCCTTTCAATCTTTTTAGAGGGAGTGGTATGGCATCGGGAATGAGAAGTGAACCCGTTGACTATCTGGTGGACGAAGCTGGAGAAATAGATTTTCCGGTAATTGGGAAATTAAAAATCGAGGGACTTTCCCCAGAAGATTTGCGAATTTTGCTTAGAAATCGTCTTGCGGAGTATTTAAAAGACCCCATCATTAATATTCGTTTACAGAATTTTACTATAACTGTCTTAGGAGAGGTAAATAGGCCTGGCACATACCCTGTAAATGGTGAGCAAATAAGCATATTGGAAGCTTTAGGCTTTGCAGGGGATTTAACCATCCGTGGAGTAAGGGACAATGTTCTGGTGATTCGTGATTTTAATGGCACCAAGGTCTATACTAGAGTTGATCTTACCTCTAAGAAATTGGTGGATGCCCCAGTGTACTATCTCACCCAGAATGATGTGGTCTATGTAGAACCAAATAAATCAGGTATTACTTCTTCTAGTTTGGATCAAAGGGCAAGTATAGCGATATCTATTGCCTCGGTACTAATTACTTCTACAGTTATCTTAATCACTAGACAATAAAATAAATTTCCCTAATTCGCATGACTACCATTTCCAAGAATCCTTCCACAGGTAAAATAAATTATAAAGAATTGCTTAAACCATATTTACGAAATTGGAAATGGTTTATAATTGCAGCCATAATTGGTATAGTATTGGGCTTATTAAAAATCCGTTATTCGGTCCCTCAGTACGCTATTCAGGCTAAAATCCAAATATTGGAAGATCAAAATTCTACATCGGAATTGGATGTATTTAGAGACTTAAGTGGTTTTGGGGGCGGAAGAAATAGTGTAGAGGATGAGATTGAGGTTCTTAATTCCAGATCCAATCTTGTTCAAGTGGTAAAACAACTTGGATTAAACAAAAATATAAGCGCATTGGGCAACATTCAACATTCGGATGTTTATCTGAATGCCCCCTTTAACATTAGTTTCTTGGCTCCTGATTCTATTGTTTACCAGGCAAAAGAAGAATTCTTTATTACTTTAAAGTCTGACACTTCCTTTGAAATGGCTGCTGTTGAGGATGAACCCGCCCTTGTATATGGTTATGGCAAAAAAATTCCCACCGCCGTTGGTGATGTGGTAATAACTCCTAATGTCGAAGATTTAAATCTTTACAGTAATAAGAGATATAAGGTATCTGTAAACCCGTTGACAGCGGTAGCAGAACAGTATCAGAAGAAAATTAGCATTTCGATTACCGATAAGTTATCAAATATTATTGCGATTGGTTTAAATGATCAAGTTGTAAATCGAGGACTGGATGTTATTAATGCTTTGATTTATAATTATAACCAGAACGCTATCAATGATAAAAAGGCCATTGCGGACAGGACCTCTAATTTTATAGATGATAGGATTGCCAGTATCTACGGGGATTTATCTACGGTAGACGATAGTGCAGAAGATTTTAAGTCGGATAGAGGTTTATCTAATATTGGGGAACAGACCAGTCTAAACTTGAATATAGGAGCAGCAAACCAACAGGAATTGCAGAATGCCTCCGTACAACTGGATATAGCTACCTCTATGAAGAATATCGTGGACAGCCAAGAGGGCTATGAGTTAATGCCGTCCAATGTAGGTCTTACCGATGCCTCCATAGCCTCTACAACAGCGCGATACAATGAACTGGCCATGGAGCGTAAACGTTTGTTGGAAAGTTCCAATGAACGGAACCCCATTATTGTTAATTTGGATCAGCAATTGGCGGTACTTAAGCGAAATATGCAATCCAGTCTCAATAGTGTGACCAACAACTTGGCTTTGCAAGTTAATAGTCTTAGTAGTCAGTTGTCCAGAATAAACTCAAGGATTTATTCCGCTCCCAAAAATGAAAGGGCATTGCGGGACATTACCAGACAGCAGCAAACTACGGAACAATTATACTTATATTTACTTCAAAAAAGGGAGGAATCCCAAATTACATTCGCTTCGGCATCACCAAAATCTAAGATTATAGATAGTGCCTTTTTAGCCAACAATGCACCTGTTTCCCCCAAGAAGCCTATTATTTTATTGGCGTTTTTAATTTTGGGCTTAATGGTGCCCTTCTCAGTTATTTATGCCAATAATTTACTGGATAACAAGATTCATAATAAGATTGGTTTGGAAAAATTGGTACTTGATGTTCCAGTTTTGGCAGAATTGCCGAAGCTTTCCAAAAAGGATAACAAGTTGATCTTAAATGACGATCGGTCCGTAATGGCTGAATCTCTCCGTATTTTACGCACCAATTTGGATTATTTGATAAAGACGAAAACAGGCCAAGGCAAAAAGAATGTAGTTTTTATAACCTCAAGCGTATCTGGTGAAGGAAAAACCTTTGTGTCATCCAACCTTGCAATGATTTTGGCCAATACCAAAAGAAAGGTACTCTTAATTGGAGCAGATATAAGGAATCCTAAATTGTACGATTTTTTTAACAATAAAAATGTTAATGAAATAAGTAAGCGAAATACTAAAGGTGAAGTTGGCCTAACAGAGTATCTTTATGATGATACCTTATCACCTAAAGATCTTGTGCATGAGATGTTAGTACATAATAATACTATCGATGTAGTGTATTCGGGAAAAATACCTCCGAATCCCGCCGAATTATTGTTGAGCAATCGTGTTAAAGGATTATTCGAAGAATTTTCGGAAAACTATGATTATGTTATTGTAGACACTGCTCCGTTAATGGTAGTAACCGACACTTTGTTGATTAGCCAATATGCGAATCACATTATTTATGTAACTAGAGCCGGATCTACCGAAAAAGCTGTCCTTGATTATCCCCTGAAGTTAAAGCAGGAAGGAAAACTGAATGGATTGTCTTTTGTTGTTAACGATGTTAAGGACAGTAATTTAGGTTATGGCGGGAAATATGGTTATGGTTACGGCAAATCAATTAAAAAGTGGTGGAAATTTTAGTGTTGTTTTTTTTGTCTTCTTTTTTATGTTATTGCTCAATGAGTTAGATTATTATGAAACTAACTTAAGTTTTATGTATTTTTTCATATGTTATTCCGGAAGTAAAGTTACAGTTTATAGGTGGATTTAACGGTTTGGATTATTTTGAAGTGAAACTCCTTTATCTTTATATATAAGTTGATAAATAAATTTCTATTTATATTATGTGTTTTGAAGGGACAAATCTTTTTGGGTTCTTTACTAGGGTCAATACTGATTTGGAATGTACGGGATATCTCCTCGGTATTAAAATGGAAGTGTTATAGAGCAATTGTTAGTGTAAAATGAGATACCCGGATTGCTATCAACAAGGAATTGAACCTTAGGCTCCTCCGCATTATAATTTATCAGATAGAATAGTGGATAAGGATGACATCTTCGTAGTAAATGGGTTTTATTAAAAAAAGGAACTTCAAAGAGATTTGTTTCATATTGAATAGATTATAGAAAACATAGACAATATCCTTAAACCTATATCAAGTTGGTCAACGAGAAAAAACTAAATCAAAAAGAATTAATATACACCTAACAACTGAACTCTATTGAATCACCAAACTTAACGTAAAAATAAACCTAATCCTTAAGTATGAATATTTTAAAAAGAAAGCTTTTTTGGATTTCCTTTTTAACACTATCTATTTGCACAGTACTAGCGCTTTACTACTATTACTTATCCAAATATGGGGTTGATGATTGGGATAATAACATTAAACCATACAGTCAATTTGAAAGATATGATGAAAATCTAAAAAACTCGTTTCTATCAAGTAATGAAAATAACTACGTTGAGCGCTATCGTGATCTTTTTAAATATTTCATGAAGGGGTATTTAGAGTACAAATCAGAAGAAGGCGCATTAGTATATTATCCGGGTGAAAATAGTTCGAGGGGAGCGAAGATTAATGCACTGGAAGGATTTGCTCGCTTTTTCCCATTAGCAGCTTCATATATGATGTCAACTAACGATGTACCGATAAATATTGATGGGAAAAAGATTAATCTTTCTATTCTTTTTAAAAATGCAATTGTCAATGGTACAGACCCAAATGGTAAGGAATATTGGGGTGATATTGGAAATAGGGATCAAAGATTGGTTGAAGCTGCAGATGTTGCCCTAGGCCTATGGTTAAGCAGAGACCATATTTGGAAAAAATTTAACGAACAGGAAAAGCAACAATTGTTTAATTGGTTGATGCAGGCTGAGGGAAAACTTTTTACAGATAATAATTGGAATCTATTTCCTATAACCATATTTAAAGTAATGGAAGGGTTGGGGGCCAATATCCCCAAAAATATTAAGTATTCAGAGACATTGTATCAAAAATACAAATCAAATACATATAAAGGAAAAGGTTGGTTTTTCGATGCACCTAGTGGATATGATTATTATAATGGTTGGGCTATTCATTACAGTTTGTTTTGGTTAAATCAGATTGATCCAAATTTCGATCCAGAATTTATAAAAAAATCTAATATAGAATTTGTAGATTTTTATAAACATTTGTTTAGTAGTAAAGGGTTTCCTTTTATGGGTCGAAGTGTTTGCTATAGAGTAGCTGCTCCGGCACCAATTGTGGCAGGATCAATACTATCTCCTGAAATCATACCTCCAGGGCTTGCATTAAATGCCTTGGACTCTACTTGGAAATATTTTATTGAAAATAATGCAATAAAGGAAGGAAGGGTTACCCAAGGTTTTTTTGAAGATGATCTGAGTTTATTGGACGGATATTCGGGAGCAGGAAGTTGTTTATGGTCGCTACGTTCCTTGGTAATAGCGTTCTATGCAGATTCTAAAATATCTTTATTTGAAAGTAAAAGAGAACCATTGCCAATAGAAGTGTCAGATTATGAAATAACCAACGATATCATTGATTGGAAAATTTCAGGTATTAAAAAGACTCAAAAAATTATCCTAGAAGTTAAAAATAACGATTTAGATACCGTATATCCCATTTTAAAATATGGACTTAAAAATGAACTGTTGGAATTGATTTTTAGATATCCCAATAGGCCCAATAATCATAAGGCCTTATATGAAAATAGGTTTTATTCAAATCAAAATTTATTATTTGAATAGGAGTAATGGATTTTATAGTTTTAAGAGAACAATAGCCATTTCCTTACTAAAGACCTTATAGACTTTCTTAAAAAAGGGGAAGGCTACACTGTCAATAGTTATAGAATATATCCTGTTGACAATTCCAAAAAAGGCTTAAATAATAGTAAAAGTGTTTCCAGATTAAATATAAAATACCATTAGTGGGCATTTAAAACCCGTTGATTTTCAATTGTTTATAATCCAGTTTTTTGACATCTTTGTATTCGTAATCCGTAAGTATCTCTCTTACAGGGGGTTTTGTCGAGTAGCGATATTGTAGCCTTCCCTAAAAAGGGTAAGGCTACAATATGCTCAATATTTGTAATATTTCGTAGATCCTACGACGTGATCTGGGCTTGTTCCCTATTATCGCCACAAGGCAATAAGCGATGATGGCACAATAGATCTGTATCTTGACCGCGTTGATGCTGGTTCCCCAGAACGATTTTATCTTGAGGTGCTGTTTCATCCACTTGAAGAACAGTTCCACCTCCCATCGTTTCTTGTACAACAGGGCTATTTCCGTGGCATCGAGGTCGGTATTGTTGGTCAGGAAGACGAATTCCTTCCCGGTCCCGTTATCGTAATACTTGACGCGCCGTAGCTTCTCGGGATAGCCTTTTTTGGAATAATGCCCCTCCAACCTGCCGATCTGGTCATATTTGATCCCGTTTGCCTTGTCCGTAGCCATGGAGTACATTCTCTTGAAGCGCATGTTCTCCTTGGCCCTAGTAACGAAAAAAGCTTTTCGAAGGTGGATCTTGTATAGACGGGCAAAGTCGATATAGGCTTTATCCATGACATAAAAGCTTCCGGCCTCGTAGATGATCATGTCCAATACGTTGACATCGTGAAGGCTGGCCTTGGTTATGAGAAGAAAGCTCGGCACGGACGTTACTACGTCTTATAGGGTATGGAGTTTTATCCCTCCCTTGGCCTTTCGGAACTCCGCCCACCAGAACACGCTCAGGCAAAGGTCTATCGTAGTCGAGTCAAGGGCGTACACATTGCCTTCAAGGGCGATCTCGAAATCGTCGCGGTAACAACTTTTTCTGGCCTCGTCTATCAGCACGTATGCGAACCCTCGAAGATCCTGTAGTTCCTTTTTTCGTTGGCGGTCCCAAGGTTGCGCCTCGAAACGGTGGTCCCGAACCCCAGATGATAGTATTTGGGACGGTGGGCCTCCAAGCTGAGCATAAGGTCGCGCATACTGTCCCGTGCGGTCAGTTGGCCGAAGACCATACAGAGCATCTGGTTGCAACAGGTAATGCTCCTGACGTACTTGTTTCCCCGGTGGGATTCTACGATGCGGTCGAATACCCTTCGGGGAAGGAACTCGGTGATCTGGGAGAAGACATATTTTCCTTGGGTCATGAAATTTTTTACAAAAATCCATTTTCCGATTCAAATCGTCACGCTATCAAAAACTCTCCCAGATACGATATACAAAGAATTTCAAAGAACTTAGTTTAATGTTTAATGCCCACTAGTGATAAAATACAATAATTTGGTACCATAAATCCCATGATGATTTAACAATAGTGATCTTTGTTTAATAAAAGTCGTTTATCGTATTTTCAATAACCGGAGAAAGCAATTTTAGAAGTTTACTGCTCACCTGCAATTCTTTAATGCTTTGTAATTGTTGAAGGTTGTGAACATCGGAGGCTAAATAGTCTATAAGTCCACTTTCCAATAACTTATGTGCCTTTTTTTGTACTTCTTTCCCATAGAACTGGCCAAGCGATAAAAGGTTCATTTGAAATAGAATGCCGTTTTTCTTATATTTTTCAAATTTTGAAGAATTAAGATGTAGAAAGGAATATCTTTCCGGGTGCGCCAAAATTGGAAAATACCTGTGGGAAGCAATATTCTGAATAGCCTCGTCAAAATTGATGGGAGGTTGTAAATAGGACATTTCTATCAAGAGATATCTATTTCTTAAGGGCATTACTTTTTCTTGCTCAAGAAGGCTATCAAAATTGGCATCTATCATATGTTCGGCAGATACATCCAAGCTTATATCCTTCATCCCTTCATTTAACAGTTTGTCCTGTACTTTGCCGTGAGCAGTATTTATACTGTGATAATCATTGGGGTAATAATTATGCATGATATGGGGAGTGGCTATAAACTTTTTAACACCAATACCCGAGAATCCTTTTATTAGTTCAATGGAGTCTTCAACGGTTTTGGCACCATCATCAATTCCAGGAAGAATATGATTGTGAATATCAATAAAATTTTCAAGGGAGTCAACAAGGAATTTTTTCTTATGAAAAAAATGAAACATGCACAGTAATTTCCGGCAAAGGTAGGATTTAATTAATTATTTTTTGCGAATATCAGTACTGGTTGTCACGTTTTTAACTACATAATTTTAGGGAATACCAATATGTATTTGATGAGTGTAAATAAAAAATTTAATAGAAGATTTCTATATTTCTGTTTAAAATGGGTATTAACCTATTCAAACTTTTATTGCTTAGTTTTATGTTTTTAAGTAATTCCAGTTGATGTACATTGTGTATATCCGTACCGGCAAAGTCTATATAATTATCCTCCAAAAGTTTTTCTACAATTTTTGATACCTTCTTTCCATAATAATCACCAAGCGAAAGTAAATTTAATTGTAGGAATATACCCTTTGATATAAAATCATGGTATTTCTTGTAATCGCCATGTAAAAAAAAGTAGCGCTCGGGGTGGGCCAAAATGGGGTAGTAACCCTTGGCCGACATTTTAAAAGTGGCATGGTCGAAGTTAATAGGAGTTTGAATAAAGGGCATTTCTATTAACAAAAACTTATTGCGAATAGGCGCTATCAGCTTTTGGTCCAGTAAATTCTCGAAATTTGCATCTATCATATTCTCTGATGATGATTCCAATGATATATGTTTCAAGCCCAATTCCAATAATTCGTTACGGACCTTATTGTGTGCAGAGTGTATGGTTTCGGATGTGTTTGGATAGTAATTTTGACTTATATGGGGAGTTGTAATGATGTTGGAAATACCAATTTCATTAAACCCCTTTATTAGGTTTAATGAGTCCGTCATATTTTGTGCCCCATCATCCAATCCTGGTAGAATATGGTTATGTATATCTACGAAGTGCCCTAGATAGTCTGCCAGAAAATTTTGCTTATTTATTATTTGGAACATTTTTGAAATTTGATATTAATAATGTATACCAATACGTTTTATGAAGTCATTGATCCTAAAATTCCTTATGGTCTATGCATAGTTGAAAAGGACCGAATATTAGCCTTAATATTCTACCTGGTTTTTTAATTACATATTTAATTTTCGCATATATTTGTCGCAAAATTATTCACTATTGGGCACTAGCTTGGTATATTGAAACCTACACTCCAATTCGGGCATATCATTGTTATGCTGAACCGTCCCAAACATTGGACGCCGAATTACATTAACGAAAATTTATTGGAATTGTTTTGTTTTACAAGGGAAATAGCTGGTTTTCAGTCTATTTTACATTTGAAAACTTTACTTCGTAAATTGTGCTTTCAAACAAATTTGCTAACTAATTCTTAAAATATTAATATATCTCATTAAATTGAAAAAAGAGAAATTAAAAAGTCAAATAGAAATTAAACGAAATTTCTTGATCGTATCCCGATGGGGGGAAACATTGGATATGGCTGTAGCCATTTTGAACGAAGGCCACTCCGTTAAAATGTATATTGAAGATAAGCCTTCTAGGGAAATAGGCTATGGTTTTGTGCAAAAGGCCAAAGATTGGAAAAGCTATATTGATTGGGCAGATGTCCTTATTTTTGATTATACCGGTTATGGCAAAATTTGTTCAGAATTAAGGGCTCAAGGTAAATTGGTCGTCGGAGGAACGGAATATTCAGATCTTTTGGAACTGGACCGTAATTTTGGACAGGCAGAATTAAAGAAACATGGCATAAAAATATTACCGTCCAAGGAGTTTTTCAACTTTCAAGATGCTATCGACTATGTCAAGGCCAATCCCAATGCCTATGTGATAAAACCATCTGGTGAAACCCAGGAATACAAACAATTGTTATTTGTTGGCAGTGATGATGAAGGGCTCGATGTAATTCGGGTTTTAAAGGCTTACGAGAAATCTTGGGGTAATGATTTTGGTAATTTTCAATTGCAACGCAAGGTAAAAGGGGTGGAGGTGTCCGCGTCGGCCTATTTTAATGGGAAGGAATTTATTTATCCTATAAATATTACTTTCGAGCATAAGAAACTTTTTCCCAAAGAATTGGGCGTGTCCACGGGTGAGATGGGATCCAGTATGTTCTGGACCAAGGATTCACCTATTTTTGAAGCGACCTTAAAAAAGTTTGAAAGTTCTTTGGCCAAGGGTGGTTTTATTGGGCAATTGGATATAAATTGTATTGTAAACGGCAATGGAATATATCCCTTGGAATTCACTTCGAGGTTTGGATACCCACAGATATTCATACAACGGGCGGGAATTTTGGAACCTTTAGGAAACATGTTTTACAAGTTGGCATCTGGAGAGAAATTTAGGATCAATGTTAGAAAGGGATTTCAGGTTGGGGCCTATATGGTTGTACCCCCTTTTCCCTTCGAGGATAAAAAAACCTTTGAACTATTCTCTAAAGATTCTGTCATCGTATTCAAAAAGGATATGAAAGATGGAGTACATCCCATGCATCTCAAGAAAATTAATGATGAATGGCTCATTACCGGAAATACAGGAATTGCTTTATTGGTCACCGGTACCGGCCTCACTATGAAAGATGCCCAAAAAATGATGCAGAACAGGATAAGTAATATCATTATTAATAATGTTTACTATAGAACCGATATTGGTGATAGGTGGTCCGATGATTTTGACCGCTTGTGGTCGTGGGGACTGTTATAGGGAGCAATAAACAGTTGTACGAGTATAGATCTTTTTATGGAATTAATTAATTTAGGGCTTGAGGGGGGTAGTTTTTTTAAAATTCTTCCAGAAGATTGGAAAGATGTAATTGAATCTGTTTGGGACGATTACAAGAAGAATGCGAATATCTATGTATTTAAGAATGCCTTGGACATAACCGCAGGCGGAATTGTCTTTAGGACGGCCCCCCCAAATATGACCGATTTTGAAATAGGGGAGTGGGAAAAATACGTGACTGCCAATTTTCATTATATTGGTTTTTTATTTGTGGATCCCAAGTATCGTGGTAAGTCCTTGGGTTCAGAATGGCTTACTGCCTTAAAGGACCAATTTCCTGATCAATCTTATTGGTTGACTATAGAGGAGGAGGGATTAAGGTCTTTCTATGAGAAAAATGGATTTAAGTGCGTTTCCAAAAGCAAGGATAAGGATAACCCAGAATGGATATTTACGTATGCCCCACGGGGGGAAGTTAACAATTAACAATTTGCTATTATTAGTAGCGAGTATTTAGAAATAAGAATCTAGATTCTGGAGCCTAGAAACTGGACTAAAGACGTCTGTTAATAGTATTG
>TARA_R110002020_G_scaffold10051_22_pt1 | contig 18164 bp, 17 predicted proteins | sample TARA_R110002020 | Tara Oceans TARA_R110002020 (sample SAMEA4396489) | marine metagenome | biome: Westerlies Biome; feature: [MES] marine water layer (ENVO:01000295) within the mesopelagic zone...; material: water (ENVO:00002006), including particulate matter (ENVO:01000060) such... | reverse complement strand
CGGGGCCGCCAGCATCGTGTCGGGCGCAGCCCGGCCGCAGGGTAACGGTGCGTCCGGGGGACCCGAGCGATATGTCGCGCCCGGGCGTCGACACGCCTTGATTGCCCGCGCGGACCAGATAGTTTACCATTAAACCAGTTTCGACCCACCGTATGAAAGTGAGGGCGCCATGGCCGGGAAATCCTTCGACGTGATCGTGATCGGCGCAGGCCCGGGCGGCTATGTTGCCGCCATCCGTGCCGCCCAGCTGGGCCTGAACGTCGCCGTCGTCGAACGCGAGCACATGGGCGGCATCTGCCTCAACTGGGGCTGCATCCCCACCAAGGCCCTGCTGCGCACTGCCGAAGTCTTCCACCTGATGCACCGCGCCAAGGATTTCGGGCTGACGGCGGAAAAGGTCGGCTTCGATTTCGACGCCGTGGTCAAGCGTTCGCGCGGGGTGGCCAAGCAGCTTTCCTCCGGCGTCACGCATCTCTTGAAGAAGAACAAGGTCACCGCCATCATGGGCGAGGCCAAGCTGGCCGGCAAAGGCAAGGTCACCGTCACCACCGACAAGGGGACGGAGGATCTGACGGCCAAGAACATCATCCTCGCCACCGGCGCCCGCGCCCGGGACCTGCCGGGGCTCGAGGCTGACGGCAAGCGCGTCTGGATGTACAAGCACGCCCTGCAACCGCCGCATATGCCGAAGAAACTGCTGGTCATCGGCTCCGGCGCCATCGGCATCGAATTCGCCAGTTTTTACCATACGCTCGGTGCCGAGGCGACGGTGGTCGAGGTGATGGACCGTATCCTGCCGGTGGAAGACGCCGAGATCTCGGCCTTCGCCAAGAAACAGTTCCAGAAGCAGGGCATGACGATCCTCGAGAAGTCCGGCGTCAAGAAGCTGGATCGCGGCAAGGACAAGGTGACGGCCCATATCGAAACTGGCGGCAAGGTCGAAAAGCACGATTTCGATACGGTGATTAGTGCCGTGGGCATCGTCGGCAATGTCGAGAACCTCGGGCTGGAGGAGGCGGGCATCAAGGTCGATCGTTCCCATGTCGTGGTCGACGAATACTGCCGCACGGGTGTCGAGGGCGTCTATGCCATCGGCGATATCGCGGGTGCGCCCTGGCTGGCGCACAAGGCGTCGCACGAAGGCGTCATGGTCGCCGAGCTGATCGCCGGTGAGCACGTCCACCCGGTACGTCCAGAAAGTATAGCGGGTTGCACCTACTGCCATCCGCAGGTGGCCTCGGTCGGGTTGACGGAAGCCAAGGCCAAGGATGCGGGCTATGACATCAAGGTCGGCCGTTTCCCGTATATCGGCAACGGCAAGGCCATCGCGCTTGGCGAATCCGAAGGCATGATCAAGACGATCTTCGACGCGAAGACGGGGGAGCTTCTGGGCGCCCACATGATCGGCGCCGAGGTGACGGAACTGATCCAGGGCTATGTCGTCGGCCGCCAGCTGGAAACCACGGAACAGGACCTGATGAACACGGTCTTCCCGCATCCCACGCTGTCGGAAATGATGCACGAAAGCGTGCTCGACGCCTACGGCCGCGCGATCCACTTCTAGCCCGCCGTTGAAAGATTGCCGTAGGGTGCGTGGTCCCCACGCACCTTTCCCAAGCCAGAAAACCCGATGCAGCCCCACTCCCCCGAACGGTGCCGGCCAGACGACCCCCGTCTCCCCGCCATCCTCTCCCTGATCCAGCGGGCCTTCGCCTACATGGACAGCCGCATCGACCCGCCGTCGTCGATGACCCGGCTCACCCTGGCAGACATCGCGAAACAATGCGAAACCGGCGAGGTCTGGGTGGTGGGCGATCCCCCCGTGGCCTGCGTGTTCTTCAAGGAACTGGACGGCTGCCTCTACCTCGGCAAGCTCGCAGTAGACGATACGGCTCGCGGGCAAGGGCTGGCGCGCCGGATGGTCGACCTGGCCGTCGAACGGGCGGCCGCACGAGGCCTGCCCGAGGTGGAATTGCAGGCCCGCGTCGAACTCGTCGAAAACCACGCGGCCTTCACCAAAATGGGCTTCCGAAAGACGGGCGAGACGGCGCATGCGGGCTACGACAGACCAACCTCCATCACCATGCGCAAGCCCGTGACGCATCCGTAGGGTGCGTGGTCCCCACGCACCGCTCGCCCCGACACGATACCCGCGGCGGGATTCCGTGATCACTTCGGCCATTCCCCGCCGGAACCTTTCACTCCCGTGACCGCAACAACCGCTGCTGGTGTTGCCGTCGCGCTATCCGTGTTACCTCCCGCCGCGAATCGTCATGCGGGGCAGGGGCCCGGCACCCGGGGGAACGACATGGTACAGTTGAGTAGCGAAGGTCAGAACATCGTCAGCGATCTGGCAGGCCGGCACGGCTTCAGCCAAGACGCGGTCACGCATATGCTGGTTGCCGTGAACAATGGCGGCGGCACGCAGGCGCAGTTCGATCACTGGGAGTTCGGCGGCATGGGCCAGTGGTCCATGGGCGGGATGATCATGATCGGCGACATGTTCAACAACATGCTGAAGGGCCGGGTCGACGCGTTGTGCAACGACCTGTCGAATTCCCTGCGCAACGCGACCGTGTTCCAGCCCATGGGCTCCAGCCAAAGCCAGAGCCAGGGCGGCTACCAGACCACGGCTTTCGGCAACTCCAGCCTGTTCGTGCAGGAACCGGGGCAAAGCTGGCCGCAGGAACTGGGCCAGCCCTCGTCCCAGGGCGCGCAGAACGACATGCGCTACGCGTTTTTCCCGTCGACCCGGCGTCTGGCCGTGAAGATCGGCGGCCGGACGACGATCTACGACGCGGGCGATCACCAGATCGGCGGCTTCGGCCAGCAGCAAAGCGGATCGTCCACCGACGGCCTGACTTTCTCCAGCCAGTTCGGAACCTACCGTCCGTCGGATCTGCCGGTGATCTCGGTCGATGGCGTTGCGCCGCAACAGTCGCAACCCGCGCCGCAGCCGACCTATGATCCGCAGCCCGAACCGATGCCCGAGATGGCGCAGCAGCCGAACCCCACTCCGGAACCGGTGCAGGCGATGCAGCAGGCCAGTGCCGAGGGCAACATCATCGACCAGATCGAACGGCTGGGCGCGCTGCGGGACCGTGGCATCCTGACGGACGAGGAATTCACCTCCAAGAAGTCCGAGCTTCTGTCCCGCCTCTGACCCCGGGACCAGGGCCCTTGCAAAGGGCCGTTAAAAGCGGTTTCCAGATCGCATCTGAAGCCGGTTCCAAACCGGCTTCGCCCGGTCCCGCCCATGGGGCCGGGTCGTGCAGGCGACGGAACCGGCATCATGGACAGAACAACAACCGCCTTCGCCAAGGTGATCGGCCTTTGGGCCGCAGGCATGGGGGCGGCGGCGCAGTTCGGCAAGGTGTCGGTCGCCTATACCTACCTTGCCGAGATCTACGGCAATACCGGCGCGGCGCTCGGTTTCGCCGTGTCGCTTGTGGGCTCGGTCGGCATCGTGTTCGGCGTGGTCGCTGGGCTGGTCGTCGCGCGGACGGGCTTTCGTCGCGCGTTGATCTGGGCGCTGCTGCTGGGCGCCGTCCTGTCGGGCGTGCAGGCGCTTTTGCCGCCACTCTGGCTGTTCCTCGTCTCCCGCGCGGCCGAAGGAGCCTCGCACCTTGCCATCGTCGTGGCCGCGCCCACGCTGATCGCGCAGATCTCGGCCGAGCGTCACCGGGGCCTGACCCTGTCGCTCTGGTCCACGTTCTTCGGCGTGGCTTTCTCGCTGCTGGTCTGGCTGGGGCTGCCGCTGTTGCGGACCCACGGCGTGCCGGCGCTGTTTGCCGCCCACGGGGTCTACATGGCCGCGATGGCCGGGCTGATCCTGATCCTGTTGCCGCGCGACGTGGTCGGCCCGCAGCCCGGTACCCTGTCCCCGCGGGCGATACTGGCCGAACATGTCGAGATCTACCGCTCCCCCTACCTTTCCGCCGCCGGGCTGGGCTGGGTGTTCTACGCGGGGTCTTACGTGGCGATCCTGACCATCATGCCACCCTTCGTGCCCGAAGCGATCCGCGCGGCGACCTTCGCGGCCTTCCCGCTGGTGGGCATCGCATCGTCGATGACGCTGGGCGTCTGGCTGCTGCGCCGGGTGCCAGCCGTGCGGGTGGTGCGGGCCGGGTTCGTGGCGGCCCTTCTGGCCAGCGTTGCGATCGTCGCTTTGCCGGGTGCGGGCTGGCCCTATCTGCTGCTATCCGCCGTGCTGGGGCTGGTGCAGGGCGCGTCCTTCACCGCTATCCCGCAGTTGAATGCAGGCGCGCGGGGGCAGGCGCAGGCGAACGGCGCGATGGCGCAGATGGGCAATGTGGGCACCACCTTCGGCACGCCGGTTCTGGCCGCACTTGTGCTGGGCCTTGGGCTGACCGGGTTCCTGATCTTCGCCGCCACGCTTTTTGCCGGGGGGGCGCTGGTGCACACGGTCACCGCCGCCCGCCGGGCGCGCGTGGTGAAAGCCTAGGCCGGCACCGGGTGAAGCTCGTAGGTCTCGCCCTCAAGGATTGCGCGGTCCACCTCGATCCGCGGCAGGCCCGGATCGTCGTCGCGCCGGCCGCGCAGGATGATCTCCGTGCCGGGGGACAGCATGTCCTCGTCCAGCCCGGTCCGGCCGCCGCGCCATTGCTGGCCCAGCCGCGCTTCCCAGTTCTTGCCGTCCGCCTCGACCGTCAGAATGCCCCGCGGATCGCCGAGCTTCGCTTCGGTGATCACGCCGGTCAGCTCAAACTCGCTGTCTTCGGTCCAGCGCCAGCCATGGTGGGCAAAGGCGGGGGCCCCGGGCAGCGCCGGAAGCAGGGCGAGGAGGCCACGTCTGCTGAGTTGCATATCGATCTCCATCCAAATCCGGGGGCCAGCATCGCAAACCGCAACAGAGTCGTCACCTGACAGCGACGTGATCCCACCCCCTTGCAGCGGAGCCTTGCCGATCCTCTGCACGATACGCGGGCAATCCCGTCACAAACCTTGTTATGCGACCCCACGTGTTCACATTATGTTCGCATTTTTAGGTTGGAGACTCACCGCCGCTGACCTATGTCTGGAAGACATTGGCCGGGGGTGTCATGAGCGAACAGAAATTCATATCGGTCCGCGGCGCGCGGGAACACAACCTGAAGGGCGTCGATGTCGACATTCCCCGCGACCAGCTGGTCGTGATCACGGGTCTGTCGGGATCGGGCAAATCGTCCCTGGCCTTCGACACGATCTATGCCGAAGGCCAGCGGCGCTATGTCGAAAGCCTGTCGGCCTATGCGCGGCAATTCCTCGACATGATGGAAAAGCCGGACGTGGATCACATCACCGGCCTCAGCCCCGCGATTTCCATCGAACAGAAGACGACATCGAAGAACCCGCGCTCCACCGTCGGCACGGTGACCGAGATCTACGATTACATGCGCCTGCTCTATGCACGCGCCGGCACACCCTACAGCCCCGCCACCGGCCTGCCGATCGAAGCGCAGCAGGTACAGGACATGGTCGACCGGATCATGGCGCTGGGGGACGGCACCCGTGCCTACCTGCTGGCCCCCATCGTGCGGGACCGGAAGGGCGAATACCGCAAGGAATTCATGGACCTGCGCAAGCAGGGCTTTCAGCGCGTGAAGGTGAACGGCGAGTTCCACGAACTGGACGAGCCCCCGACGCTCGACAAGAAATTCCGCCACAACATCGACGTCGTCGTCGACCGCGTCGTGGTGCGCGAAGGCATCGAAACCCGGTTGGCGGATTCCCTGCGAACCGCACTGGACCTGGCCGACGGCATCGCCACGCTGGAAACCGCGCCGACCGAGGGCGAGCCGGAACGCCTGACCTTCAGCGAAAATTTCGCATGCCCCGTGTCGGGCTTCACGATCCCTGAGATCGAACCGCGCCTGTTTTCCTTCAACGCCCCCTTCGGCGCCTGCCCGGATTGCGACGGGTTGGGTGTCGAGTTGTTCTTCGACGAACGCCTCGTCGTTCCCGACGCGGCCTTGAAGATCGCCGATGGCGCACTGGCGCCGTGGCGGAAGGGGAAATCGCCCTACTTCCTGCAGACCATCAATTCCCTCGCCAAGCATTACGGCTTCAAGACCCAGACCAAGTGGAAGCACCTGCCCGAGAAGGTACAGCAGATGTTCCTGTATGGATCGGGCAGGGAAGAGATCAAGTTCCGTTACGACGACGGCGGCCGCGTCTACGAGGTGTCGCGCGTCTTCGAAGGCGTGATCCCGAACATGGAACGCCGCTACCGCGAGACGGATTCGAACTGGATCCGCGAGGAGTTCGAACGCTACCAGAACAACCGCCCCTGCGGCAGCTGCGGCGGGTACCGTCTGAAGCCCGAGGCACTAGCGGTTAAGATCGGTCCGGCCGATGGCCCTCAGGAAGATCTTCTCCACGTGGGGCAGGTCGTCCAGATGTCGATCCGCGAAGCGTTCGAGTGGTGCGAAACGGTGCCGAAACATCTCTCGGTCCAGAAGAACGAGATCGCCCGCGCCATCCTGAAGGAAATCCGCGAACGGCTGGGCTTCCTGAACAACGTGGGCCTCGATTACCTGACGCTGTCGCGGAATTCCGGCACGCTGTCGGGCGGCGAAAGCCAGCGGATCCGGCTGGCCTCGCAGATCGGCTCCGGCCTCACCGGGGTTCTGTACGTGCTCGACGAGCCGTCCATCGGCCTGCACCAGCGCGACAATGACCGCCTGCTGGGCACGCTGAAATCGCTGCGCGACCAGGGCAATACGGTGATCGTCGTGGAACATGACGAGGAAGCGATCCGCGAGGCCGATTACGTCTTCGACATCGGCCCGGGCGCGGGTGTGCATGGCGGGCAGGTGGTCAGCCACGGTACCCCCGATCATATCGCGGCCGATCCCGCCTCCCTGACCGGCCAGTACCTGTCCGGCACGCGCGAGATCCCGGTTCCGGCCGAACGGCGCAAGGGCAACGGCAAGTCGATCACGGTGGTGAAGGCCACGGGCAACAACCTGCAGGAGGTCACGGCCGATTTCCCGCTGGGCAAGTTCGTCTGCGTCGCGGGCGTGTCCGGCGGCGGCAAGTCGACCCTGACCATCGAGACGTTGTTCAAGACGGCCTCGATGCGCCTGAACGGCGCGCGGCAGACGCCGGCACCCTGTGAAACGATCAAGGGCCTGCAACACCTCGACAAGGTCATCGACATCGACCAGCGCCCCATCGGGCGCACGCCTCGGTCGAACCCGGCCACCTATACCGGCGCCTTCACGCCGATCCGCGACTGGTTCGCGGGCCTGCCCGAAGCCAAGGCGCGCGGCTACAAGCCCGGGCGCTTCAGCTTCAACGTGAAGGGTGGCCGGTGCGAGGCCTGCCAGGGCGACGGCGTGATCAAGATCGAGATGCACTTCCTGCCCGACGTCTACGTGACCTGCGAAACCTGCAAGGGCGCGCGCTATAACCGCGAAACGCTGGAGATCACGTTCAAGGGCAAGTCCATCGCTGACGTGCTCGACATGACGGTCGAGGACGCGCAGGGCTTCTTCCAGGCGGTCCCGTCGATCCGCGAGAAGATGGACGCGCTGATGCGCGTGGGCCTGGGCTACATCAAGGTCGGCCAGCAGGCGACGACGCTGTCGGGCGGCGAGGCGCAGCGGGTGAAACTGTCGAAGGAACTGGCGCGCCGGTCGACGGGAAAGACGCTCTACATCCTCGACGAACCGACGACGGGGCTGCATTTCGAGGACGTGAAGAAGCTCCTGGAAGTGCTACACGAACTGGTGGAGCAGGGGAACTCGGTCGTGGTGATCGAGCACAACCTGGATGTCATCAAGACCGCGGACCACATCATCGACATCGGCCCGGAAGGCGGCGATGGCGGTGGACGGATCGTGGCCGCCGGCACGCCGGAAGAGGTGGCGGCGGTCGAGGGGTCTCATACCGGGCACTACCTGAAGCCATTGCTGGATCCCAAGAGAAAGCGGCTGGCGGCGGAGTAGGGAATGGTGCGTGCGAAGCACACACCCTACGGTGGTCACGTGGCCGGTCAGCTCGGATTCACCACAGAGATGGGCCCGCCATCCCTGCAGATCCACCATCGCCTGGTTGGGGCCTGAGCGCTCACGCCCGTCCCGTCAAGGGCAAGCCGCGCGATGCGCGGGCCTCGCGGCCCCTTGACGGGACGGCCGCGACCGCTCTCATCGGCCCCAGGCGACGGTGGCTCCGCAGAGATGGCTTGGAGGATATCTGTGCACCGGGGCAGGGCGCGTGTTTTCTTCTCTTCCCGAAATACTCCCGCCGGAGGCGGACCCACATCTGCGATCGGGACTGGCGCTGGCCTTAGAGGACCGGGTCGGCGTAACCGCGCGAGAAGGTGAACATCTCCTCGTGCACGTGCCGGGCCATGGCGCGGACGGCGGCGGAGGGGTGGGCATCGCGGATCTGCATCAACGCGTCGTCGGTCTCGCGGCAGATCGGCATCTGGTGCAGGGCGCGGATTGCATCGACCGCCTGCCAGATGTCCCGCGGGGCCGACAGGGCGAGCCGCGCGAGCGCGGATGATGCGGACGGATCGGCGCGTTGGCCGAGGGCGCGGATGGCGCTGATCCGCACGTCCCTGTCGGAGCGTTTCAGGTGCGACAGGAGCCATGGCATCGTGTCGGCGGGACGGCCGCCGAAGGCGATCTCGGTCCCGCAGGCCGGGCAGAAGGCGGCGGCCTGGGGCGTCATTGCGGAACAGACGGGGCAGGGGCTGTGCATGGTCCGTGGCGGCCGTTCGACAACAGGTTGAGCCAAGTAGAATTGGCTCAGCTCCTAGTCAGGCTTTGCAACGAACATGTGACGGAATGCATTCTGTTTGACGGCAATCGGGCGCGCCTGTCGAAACGGGCACGGCCCGGACTGCGCCGGGGCATGGGCGCCCGGCGCGCCCGAGTGTCAGTTCAACAGCGTCGCGACGGCGCCGATCACGTTCAGCACTTCGCGTGTCTGGCGGTCCATCTGGTAGACCTGACCGCCGTACCGATAGTAATCGTAGCCGGGCTCGAACCCGTAGCGGCCCGGGCTCTCGATGATGATGTAGTCGCGGTCGACACGGTCGCCCTTGTAGACGTCGTTGTGGTTGGAGCGCAGCCCCGGCGGTGTGCAGGAACCCTTCTTCGCCAGACCGGGCGGGCAGCCCTTGGGGCCGGCGGTGACGGCGGCGGGCACGACAAGGGTCGCGGTGGCGAGGCCGATGGCGGTCGCGCGCAGGATGCGGTGCATGGCGGTATCCTCTCTTTCCATATTTCGGGAATATAACCCCGGATGACGGGAGAGGTTCCCCCTGTCTTCCCGCCCCTGCGGAGTTCCGCCTATCCCCGCCCGCGCTTTTCGAACCGGGGCAGCATGGCGCTGAAATCCCGGCCCTTGCCGTCCTCGTCCTCGACGAATGTCGCGTAGAGCGCCTGGGCCAGCGCGCCCATGGGCGTGTCGGCATCGGCGCTTTCGGCGGCCTGTTGCGACAGGCGCAGGTCCTTCAGCATCAGGTCGGCGGCGAAGCCCGGCGTGTAGCCATTGTCGGCCGGGCTTTGGGGGCCTACGCCCGGCGCGGGGCAGTAGGCGTTCATCGTCCAGCTGTAGCCCGACGAGGTCGAGACCACGTCGAACATCTTCTGGCGGTCGAGGCCCAGCTTGTCGGCGAGCGCAAAGGCTTCGCACGTGCCGATCATGGTGACGGCAAGGATCATGTTGTTGCAGATCTTGGCCGCCTGGCCTGCGCCGGAGCCGCCGCAATGCACCGCCTTCTGGCCCATGATGTCGAAAAGAGGTTCCGCCTTGGCGAAGGCGGCCTCGCTGCCGCCGGCCATGAAGGTCAGCGTGCCCGCCGCCGCGCCGCCGATCCCGCCCGACACGGGCGCATCGACAGCCAGCAGCCCGGCGGCTTCGGCCTGATCGGCCACCGCGCGGGCGCTGTCGACATCGACGGTGGAACAATCCAGCAGCAGCGCGCCGGACGCCATGGCCGGGATTACCTCGTCCGCCACGGCGCGCAGGATCGCGCCGTTGGGGAGCATCGTGATCACCACCTCCGCCCCTTTGGCGGCGGCCGGTGCACTGGAGGCGCTGGCACCGCCGTCGACCTCGATCCCGGCGGTGTCGAAGCCGGTGACCTCTTGGCCTGCGGCGATCAGGTTGGCGGCCATCGGCGCGCCCATGTTGCCCAGTCCGATGAATGCGATCTTCATGTGGTCTTCTCCTCCTTGGCGGCCACGATCAGGGCGCCCAAATTCGTCGCTTCGAAAGGCATCTCGCGCAGCGGTGACTGCGGTGTATCACAGGACGAGACCGTCTTCGCCCAGCGGCGCCAGAATGGCCTCGACCGCCGCGTCCGGCAGGTCCTCCAGCCCGTAGCGCCAGGCCGGATTGCGATCCTTGTCGATGATCTGGGCGCGCACGCCTTCCAGGAAATCCCCCTGTTCCATCGCCCGCCATGTAAAGCGGAACTCCAGCTCCAGAGCCCGCCCCATGGAAATCCCGTCTGCCGCGAGCCGGTCCAGAATCCCCAGCGTTGCCGCCATCGACAGGGGCGAGCCGCGCCGCAGCGCTTTTTCCGCCGAAGCCGCCAAGTCGCCCTCCATCCCGTCGAGCGCGGCCAGGATCTCCGCCGGGCCACGCAGGCCGAAGGCGGCACCGATCTCGCCCTGTGCCGCGGCCAGCGCACTGGGTGGCGGGGCGTCGGAATAGCCCAGCACCCGGTCGGCCTCACCTGTCGAGAGCAGGACGGATATCAGCTCGGGCCAGCGCTCCTCGTGCAGGTAGATATCGGCGAAACCGGCGTGGATCGCATCGGCCGCGTCCATCCGCGCGCCGGTCAACCCCAGATAGGCGCCAAGCGCGCCGGGCGCCTGCGCCAGAAGGAACGTGCCGCCGACATCCGGCACCAGGCCGATTCCGCATTCGGGCATCGAAATCCGGGTCGTGTCCCCCACCACCCGATGCCCGCCATGGCAGCCGATTCCCACGCCGCCGCCCATGACGAAGCCCTGCATCAGGCTGACGACAGATTTCGGATAGGTCGCGATGTAATTGTTCAGCCGGTATTCGTCGCGCCAGAAGGTGCGCGCGTAGTCGTAGTTGCCCTCCCGCCCGGTGCGGTACAGCTCGGCAATGTCGCCGCCCGCGCAGAAGGCTTTTTCGCCCTCGGCATCGATCAGCACCATGCGCACGTCCGGGTCGGTCTCCCAGGCGCGCATCGCCGCTTCGATCGCCAGGCACATGTCATGGCTCAGCGCGTTCAGCGCCTTGGGGCGGGTGAAGGTGATGCGGCCCGCGCGGCCCTCCACCCGGATGTTCAGATCGTGCATCACCGCGTTCCCAGAAGCTGGCGCGCCACGATGAGGCGCATGATTTCATTGGTGCCCTCCAGGATCTGGTGCACCCGCAGATCGCGCACCCGCTTCTCGATCCCGTAATCGGCCAGGTAGCCATAGCCGCCATGCAGCTGCAGGCACTGGTCCACGATGCGCGATCCGGCCTCCGTCACGAACGTCTTGGCCATGGCACAGAAATAGCTGGCGTCCGGGTGCTTCTGATCCACCTTCCACGCCGCCTGTCGCAGGAACGTTCGCGCGGCCTGCAGCTCGATCTCCAGATCCGCGGCCCGGAACTGCAACGCCTGGAACTGGTCGATGCTCTTCCCGAAGGCCTTCCGCTCGGCCATGTAGGCCACCGTCTGGTCCAGCGCCGCCTGCGCCGCCCCCAGCGAACACGCGGCGATGTTCAGCCGCCCGCCATCCAGCCCGATCATCGCGTATCTGAACCCGTCGCCCTCGGCCCCCACAAGGTTTCCGGCCGGCACCTTGCAATCGTCGAACTGCACCTGCGCGGTAGGCTGCGCCCGCCAGCCCATCTTGTCCTCGAACCCGCCAAAGCTCAGCCCCGGGCTCCCCGCCTCGACATAGACGGTGGAAATCCCCTTCGGGCTGTCATCGCCCGTGCGCACCATCACGACGTAGGCGTCGGAGTAATTGCCCCCCGAAATGAACGCCTTGGTCCCGTTCAGCACGTAGCCGTCATTCGATCGCACCGCCTGCGTTTTCAACGCCGCCGCGTCCGAGCCCGACCCGGGCTCCGTCAGGCAATAGGACAGCACGGTCTCCATCGCGCAGACGCCGGGCAGCACCCGTGCCTTCAGATCGTCCGATCCGAAGCTGTCCACCATCCGCGCGCACATATTGTGGATCGAAAGGAACGACGCGACCGACGCACAGGCCATCGACAGCGCCTCGAACACGAGCGTCGCATCCAGCCGTGACAGGCCGGATCCGCCAGCCTCCTCCGACACATACAAGCCGCCGAACCCCAGCTCTCCCACCTTGGGCCAGAAGTCGCGCGGGATTGTCCCCGCCTTCTCCCACTCCAACGCGAACGGCGCGATCTCGGCCTCGCCGAACGCGCGCGCCATGTCGAAGATGGCTGTCTGTTCATCGCTCAACGCGAAATCCATCGGGGTCCTCCCAGAACCGGTCCGGCTTCTTCTTTTCAGAAATACTCCCGCCGGAGGCAAACCCTATCCCCGAAAGGGGATAGGCAAACATCATGTGGCCCGCGGCAGCGGGCCTCCGCTAGGTCGCGTGCCGTTACTCCATCGGCTTGAAGTGGAACTCGCCGCCTTCCTTCAGACCCGACGGCCAGCGCGAGGTGACGGTCTTCGTCCGTGTGTAGAACTTGAACGCGTCCGGCCCGTGCTGGTTCAGGTCGCCGAAGACGGATTTCTTCCAGCCGCCGAAGGTGTGGTAGGCCAGCGGCACCGGGATCGGGACGTTGATGCCCACCATGCCGATGTTGATCCGGTTGGCGAAATCGCGCGCCGTGTCGCCATCGCGGGTGAAGATCGCGGTCCCGTTGCCGTATTCATGATCCATGGCCAGCTTTAGCGCTTCCTCGTAGCTGCCCGCGCGGACGGTCGACAGGACGGGGCCGAAGATCTCCTTCGTGTAGATGTCCATGTCCGGCGTCACGCGGTCGAACAGGTGCGGACCCACGAAGAACCCGTCCTCGTAACCCTGGAGCGAGAAATCGCGGCCGTCGACCACCAATTCCGCGCCCTGGTCCACGCCGGATTGCACCAGCTTCAGGATGTTCTCCTTCGCCGCCGCCGTCACGACCGGGCCGTAATCTACGTCATCGCCCGAGGTGTAGGGCCCGACCTTCAGCTTCTCGATTCGCGGCACCAGCTTTTCGATCAGCTTGTCGGCGGTTTCATCGCCCACCGGAACGGCGACCGAGATCGCCATGCAGCGCTCGCCCGCCGCACCGTAGCCCGCACCGATCAGCGCGTCGGCGGCCTGATCCATGTCGGCGTCCGGCATGACGATCATGTGGTTCTTCGCGCCGCCGAAGCACTGCACGCGCTTGCCGTTCGAACAGCCGCGGCCATAGATGTATTCGGCGATGGGGGTCGAGCCCACGAAGCCGATCGACTGGATTACCGGGTGATCGAGGATCGCGTCCACCGCTTCCTTGTCGCCGTTCACAACTTGCAGGATGCCCTTCGGCAGGCCGGCCTCTTCCATCAGTTCGGCCAGCATTAGCGGCACGGACGGATCGCGTTCCGACGGTTTCAGGATGAAGGCGTTGCCGCAGACGATGGCGGGCGCGAACATCCACATCGGGATCATGGCCGGGAAGTTGAAGGGCGTGATGCCCGCCGTCACCCCCAGCGCCTGACGCATGGAATACATGTCGATGCCGGGGCCGGCGCTGTCGGTGAAATCGCCCTTCAGCAGTTGTGGCGCGCCGATGCAGTATTCGACCACTTCCAGCCCGCGCTGCACGTCGCCCTTGGCATCGGGGAACGTCTTGCCGTGCTCGCGGCTCAGCGCTTCGGCAAGCTTGTCCATGTCGCGGTTCAGAAGGTCCACGAATTTCATCATCACCCGCGCGCGGCGCTGCGGGTTCATCGCGGCCCAGGCGGGCTGTGCGGCTTCGGCGATGGCGACGGCCTTGTTCAGCTCCTCGACCGAGGCGAGCGGCACCTTGGCCTGAACCTCGCCAGTGGCCGGGTTGAACACGTCGCCGAACCGGCCCGACGTGCCCTTCACGTGCGCGCCGTCGATGTAATGGGTCATTTCCTGCATGCTGCAAGCTCCTCCTGATCCGCCGCCTATACTGGCCGCGTCATTGATACCGTCTGCGATTTGCGCGCAGGATAGGCTTGCAAAAACACCCTGAACAGGGGCAAGTCCTCAAAAGGGCATTGCAAAAATGCAAAACATTATCTGTTGGAGCCTGCAGAAATGGACCCGAACTGGGACGATCTGAAAGTCTTCCTGGCCGTGGCGCGGGAGGAGACGCTGTCGGGCGCAGGCCGCCGTCTGAAACTGGACGCGGCCACCGCCGGGCGCCGGGTTCAACGGCTGGAAGCGTCGCTGGGCGCGGTCCTGTTCGTCAAGTCGCCGCAGGGCTATGCGCTCAGCGCCGCTGGAGAACGGCTGATGGAGCACGCGCTGGATGCCGAACAGGCGATGCGCACGGGGGCGGAGGCATTGACCGGGCCGTCGGACCGGCTGTCGGGCCAGATCCGCGTGGGCGCGCCCGATGGCTGTGCGAATTACCTGCTGCCGCAGGTCTGTGCGCGGATCGCAAGGGGGAACCCGGATCTGGATATCCAGATCGTGGCCCAGCCCCGCGTGGTGAACCTGTCGCGGCGCGAGGCCGATCTGGCGATCACCGTCAGCCCGCCCACGGTGCAGACGCTGACGGTTCAGAAGATCACCGATTACCGCCTGCATTTGGTGGCCGCGACGACCTATCTGGACGCGCATCCTGAACCCGCCACCGCCGCCGATCTGCGGGGGCGGCGGCTGATCGGGTACATCCCCGACATGATCTTCGACGCCGAACTCGATTACCTGCGCGATCTCGGGATCGAACGGGTGCCGCTGGCTTCGAATTCGGTGCCCGTCCAGTTGCGGCTGGCGGCCGAAGGGGCAGGGCTCTGCGTGGCCCATGATTTTGCGCTGCCGGCCCATCCCGGCCTGCGCAAGGTTCTGCCGGGTGAAATCGGCCTGACGCGCAGTTTCTACATGGTCCGCCACCGGGGCGACCGGCGGTCTGCACGCTTGTCGCGCTTTGCGCAGCAGCTCGCCGAAGGGTTGAAATTCGAAGTCGCAAATCTCGAGGCGCGTGCTTGACTTTTCGTCTTGTTGCGGCGAGCCTGATGGTCCCGCAATTAAGTTGCAAAGGACGTCCCGATGCTGGTTCAAGAAGTCCTGAAGGCCAAGCCCAGTTCCGACGTTGCGACCGTGACGTCGTCCACCCAGATAGCCGAGGCCGCGAAGGTTCTGGCCGACAAGGGCATCGGTACCGTGCTGGTGTCCGAAGACGGCAAATCGGTCGAGGGCATTCTTTCCGAACGGGATATCGTGCGCGAACTGGCGAAATCGGGCGGCGCCTGCCTGACCAAGCCGGTGTCGGAATACATGACCCGCAAGCTGGTCTCCTGCACCCGCCAGATGACGACGGACGAGGTGCTGCACAAGATGACCGAAGGCCGGTTCCGCCACATGCCCGTGATCGAGGACGGAGAGCTGATCGGGCTCGTCTCCCTTGGTGACGTGGTCAAGGCGCAGCTGACTCATGTCACGATGGAGAAGTCGGCCCTGGAAAGCATGATCATGGGTCACTGACCCGCCGGGAGGGGCGGGAGGGAGGACCTGCCCCTTTCATCCTGGCGGGCGCGGGCGCCGGAGGGGAGGCCGGCGCCCCACCGTCAGGTGGCGGTCATAAATTGCGCAAGATACAGGCAGTCGGCCTTGCAAAGGCGGGACCGACGTGTTTGCTTGCGCAACAAAGTTACCTGTTGATCGAAAAACGTTTCGACTCTTTCCCCCTGAGGAGACTGCCATGCGCGTGGGGCTCTATCCCGGCACGTTCGACCCGATCACGCTGGGCCATATCGACATCATCCGCCGCGCGGCAACCCTGGTCGACAAGCTGGTCATCGGCGCGGCGATCAACCGCGACAAGGGCCCGTTGTTCACGCTGGAAGAACGTGTCCGCATGATCAAGCACGAGACCGACCCGCTTCAGGAGGAAATGGGGACGGAGATCGTCGTGCATCCGTTCGAAAACCTGCTGATCGATTGCGCCCATGACGTGGGGGCCCAGATCATCGTGCGCGGGCTGCGTGCTGTCGCCGATTTCGAATACGAATTCCAGATGGTCGGCATGAACCGCGCCTTGGACGATTCGGTCGAAACCGTGTTCCTGATGGCCGAGGCCAAGCACCAGGCCATCGCGTCGAAACTGGTGAAGGAAATCGCGCGCCTTGGCGGCGATGTCTCGCGCTTTGTCACGCCGCCGGTGCGAGATGCGCTGGAAGCCCGGTTGAACGTCAAGCAGGTCCCGCGTCGCCGGGCCTGAGGCGCCGCACAACCCAAACCCGAAAATCCTTCGCATGATGCAGTCATGCCGCTAGTCTTGCCGTAGCCGGGCCCGAAATTGAGGCGGGCCCGATGCGAAAGGGTGCGCGCATGTTCACGACAACCATCATCGATGTCGCCATCGGCCTGATCCTGACCTACCTCGTGCTGTCTCTTGTCTGCGTCAGTATCACCGAGGCCATAGGCTCTGCCCTGCGCCTGCGCGCGCGGGTCCTGTTTTCCGAGATCAACCGCCTGCTGGACGATACCGACCTGCGCGAGACTTTCTGGGAAACGCCGATCATCCGCTCCGTCTCGCGCGACGGGCGGCTGCGGGATGGCAAGGTCGTGGGGCGGAAGGCGCCCAGCTACATCCATGCCCGGACCTTCGTCTCGGGCCTTTTCGCCGCGGCGGAACTGGCCGAAAAGAACCGGAACCTGCCCGAACCGCATCCTGTCACCACCTTCCGTGATCTGGCGAACTCGGCGGGGGAGGACACGATCTTCGGCGGCGTGCTGGCGCAGGTCGCAGGCGACGCCGACGCCCGCGCGGACACTGTGCGCGCCTATGTCGAAGACTGGTTCGATACCACGATGGAACGCACTGCCGGTGTCTTCAAACGCTGGATGCAGCTGATCTCGTTTCTCATCGCGCTGGCCATCGCCGTGGTGCTGAACGCCGACACGATCCGTATCGCCGGCGCGCTGTGGAGCGACGAGGTGCTGCGTTCGCAACTCGTCTCGGTCGCGGAGCAAACCGTGCAATCGGAGGGAGAGGCGCCCGGGTCGGTGAACGATATGATCGACCTCATCCGCCCGCTGCCCCTGGGCTGGAGCGGCGACCCGCTGCTGCGGCAGGACGACACCACCGCGACGACAGGTATGCTGGCCGGGGCAGGCACGGTCCTGGTCACGCCCTACAAGCTGATCGGTCTTGTGATCACGGCCTTCGCGCTGTCGCTGGGGGCGCCGTTCTGGTTCGATCTTCTGTCGCGTTTCGTGTCGATCCGCGGCACGGGGCCGGGGCGGGACGACGACAAGAAGCGCTGAAGCGTCAGACCCGTTCGACGGTCACGTCGTCGCTGGAATAGAACGCGAGGTAGCCCTTGATGTCGGCCACGTCGTCGTTGGGGTTCTCGTAGGTCCAGGCGGCATTCTCGATCGTGCCCGACTGGCTGACGATGGAAAAGTAATTGGCATCGCCCTTCCACGGGCAATTGGTGGTCTTGTCGGTCCGGTCAAGGAACGCCATCGCGATGTCTTCGCGCGGGAAATAGTAGACGGAGGCATAATCGCCTTCGCTCAACTCCAGCGCGTTGTTCGTTTCGGCCAGAACGGCCCCGCCCGAGCGGACTACCCAGGTGCCTTCCGCCTTGCGGATCTTGATATGGTCGGCCATGTGAAGCCTCCGTCATGAACGCAGTTCCGGGGGAGTGGTTACCGGAACATGTAACGCTGTGATGTCAGATCGACCGCGTCGCAGTCTCCAGCCACGAGCGCGCTGTTTCGGACACGCGTGGAGCGATCACCCTGGTCACTTCTGCGTGGTATTCATTGAGCCAATCCCTTTCGGCCCGCGTCAACATATCGGGCACGATGAGGCGTTGGTCAATAGGAACAAATGTCAGCGTCTGCCACGCAAGCATGTTACGTTCCGGATCCGCGGTGGGCAAGGCAGGCGCCTTGCGGACGACGATCAGGTTCTCGATCCGGATTCCGAAGGCACCTTCGCGGTAGTATCCGGGCTCGTTCGACAGGATCATGCCGGGTTCCAGCGGGATGGTGCTGACGCGGGAAAGCCGCACC
>TARA_R110002020_G_scaffold78488_1_pt1 | contig 18172 bp, 6 predicted proteins | sample TARA_R110002020 | Tara Oceans TARA_R110002020 (sample SAMEA4396489) | marine metagenome | biome: Westerlies Biome; feature: [MES] marine water layer (ENVO:01000295) within the mesopelagic zone...; material: water (ENVO:00002006), including particulate matter (ENVO:01000060) such... | reverse complement strand
GAAGAAGCCCTGACATTAAATATAAAAGCTGGTAATAATCCTCATACTAGCAAAGAACAGGGATTCGTATATGGCGCCACTGCACCATATGGCCCAATGGTTCCCTCGACTAATATACCTCAGAACATTATGGTAAGTTTTGATAGTGATGTCTATGGCCTTCAGGATATTACCGATAATCTCTACCCCACGCAAAATAGGCGAATGGGGTTTGGAATGAATCCAAATATAAACAAGGATTCAGATGTGCGCATGAATGGAAATCTTATAGCGCCCTTCAGTCTCTATAGTTCATCAGTGGCCGGCGGCTATAATGCCCGGGTTCAGACAGAATTTACTAGCTCGGTGATGGTAACAAATTTACATGAAGATGTGGTAACAGTTGACACTCGACCTCTCCAGGGTCCCTTCACAGAGAAATTTGTTGGGGGCCGCCAATACAGGCATACTGAGATTAACTCTGGGTCGGACACCCGCTTCTCCCGCGCCGAAGGGTTTAGAATTGAGTTAGGCGTCCTCGCCGGAACTTCCTATGTCGGTGCTCTCGGCGTGGTACCACCGAACTATCCGTTTGGGGATTCTCCGTCCGGATCAGCCCCGGATGGGTTCCTACCAGCGGTACCTGTTGCTCCTCGCCTACGCGACGAGGCAGCGAAGCGCCCGGTGAACATTAAAAATATCCTGATGACATCCTCAGATATTGGCGTACGCCTTTCTGGCACCATAATCCACAACCGTATTGGTAACTATACTAAAAACTACCAGATTGTACAGACTGCCGGCCGTTGGTCCAATGATTTGTATTTTCAAAGACAATCTTTTGACTTTGCGTCGAATCCGTTGGCCAGCAATCAAACAATCCGCGGCCGGTTTCCATTATGTCCTCACGCTGACGCAACCCCTAATGTAGGTTTTACCGAGTACGAGTTGCCCAATCGAGATGGCGTCAACTCTAATCAAACCATTTTTGTAAATCGTTTTAATGCCCCGGGCTCATATAACGCGTCATCTAAGGGATATATGGATCCGGCCCACGAGGAGAAATCAGTTTACAATGTTCTCCCTTACCGAAATCTTTCGGTCCTTAACTATGGCACTTTCGTTTCTTCCTCGAAGGACTCCTCAATCCAGTTCGCAGTTCACGCAGCAGAAACATATGTGGGATATAGCGACGCAGAGATTGACCGTGGCCTCCGGCAGCGACTTACGGTGCACAACAAAGCATTTGGGTATGACAGTTCATATCCGACACTACCGGCCTATTACAAGGTTAACCGCAATCCGCGGAAAATCTTCCTCAATACCACAACTACTTCATCCCAATATGATAACTGGTATATACACCACCCCATTCCACGGTCGGAGCAGCAGTACCGATGGATTACTGCTTCTTTGGCCCCCAACAGCGTCATTTACGGCTATAGCCAACTGAGCGGGGGTTATTTTGTTGAGAGCCTACCTCTCGTCAGTCGCTCCGCGGATTATGCAGATGAGCCCTTTGTCTATCTCAACATAGGCCTCATAGACCCAGTTAGTGCCTCCACAAATACGTTGGGGCTCCCCTTGTCTACACCGACTGCGTCCTATATCAATCCCGACTTCTGGGCCCCTCCAGTATTTGACAATAACGAAGACATGTTCAATACGCTCATGTTGGTGCGAAACGGCCCCTACCAGGCGCCATCTTGGAAGCAAGTTAGATACTCGGATCATCCGGTGCTACGAAACCATAAGAAGAATAGTATTCTCTCAGCCCGGATTCTGACAAATACTGACCTTTCTTATGGCCGCCAAAAAGGCAGCGCGCTCAAGCAGTTTGTCGAACCGCAGGTTTATTCTAGTGAGATGCCAATGGTCCACCAGTTCCGTGTAGGAGGGTCCAGAGTAGAACTGAAGAGCAGTTTTGGTAATAAACTGCTCGATTTTGCAAACTATGAATTAAACAATCTTCTCGGTGTCAAGAAACGATACGACAGCGCAGATATCTATTTTAATAGAGTTAACTCGATGATTCTAAAGAAAACAAATAGAGATAAATATCTTCAGGATAATATAAGTGACATTAGTGCAATTTACGCCCAGACTGTCTATCCTGCTGCTTATAACGCTTTTCTGGGGCGCACCTTTATGCGTACTGCCTATAGTATAGACGATATCTGGAATGACCGACGAGACAAGAGGTCAGTAAAAGCACTGATAAATTCTCAAGGGACAACCATCGATAAGAATGTATACCATTATCCGAGTGTTTGGCCAGTCGACGCGCATTTAAATTATAGTTCATCGGTAAGCACAACATATGACGACGGCGCCGGCGAATTGCAGAATTCTTATTCTAGGTACATAGTTCATAGCACGCCGCTCAAGACAGAGTATACAATTATACCGGCTGCCACATATAACGCGCGTTTTATCCTAGGGGAGATACCTCTAACGGTGACCATAACATCCTCTGCGATTGTTGGTGATAGGTATAACCTAGTAGCGGGATCCTTTTCAGGAAGCCTAGGCGAAGCAGGGTCCGGAAAACAGCCGTATAAGCGATATGAGCAGTACTGCAAAGATTTGAAACTAGCCGGGAAGGATTACTCTATCGTTCCGGAATTCCGAATAAGCCAGCACATTTCTGATTACTTAGAGAACGGCCAAGATTTTACAACTTTAAACGATATCGAAGACCTTCTAGATCTTACTGGCTCCGCGTATGTCAATTCGTCAGAAGATGGATTTTTTAAAGAATATGCCAATTCTGATTTTATGAAATTATTTGATATTGTTAATTCCACATATCAAAATGCTGAGTTGGTCGACGGCTCACAGATGTCGCAAAATAGTTTAGGCCTGCGCTGCAACGCCTTGTTACAATTTTTGCCCTATAAGGGATTCTATCCGGCCGAACGTACGCTGGAACTTGCATCCTTATTCTCACAGTCATATGGGTCGTACGTAGTTAAAAGTGGCTCTTCGGCTGCTTATGGCGCCACCTATCGCGCCATATTAGAGCCCCTCTACTCGCAAGGGGTCATGTACAACACTATCAAATCAGGCATTGCTGTGAGTAACTTTATTATATCTCAAACTGCCAGTGTTACTGCTTCTACTATTAAGCCGAAGTGGGGCGGCCCCCCCGGCTCCTCCATCTCAGCATCGGCTGTTCACTCACATGCAACATCGAGTTTACCAGAGGGTAACCTATATTTTGATACAATGCTGCCTCCCTTTAGGACCACGGATGGTTCGTTTAGTGGTTCGACAGGATACCCTCTATGGAACGAAAACGGATATTTTTATCAGAAAATCCCATTTGAAGCGCTCTATAACCCCCGGACCCATCTCACTGAAGACTACATTGATTACTCCGGGAAGATGTATGATACAGGCCTGAGCAGTGCAAGCCTGGAAGAGCTAACAAACGGCACATCGGCAGACAATTATGTTACGTGGAATGGAGAAGGTGACAAACGCTATGATTTGGCCATCGATAATTTCCTCTGCGAGACAGTTAACTTTTTCCAAAACGGCCTAACTTCGATTGTTTCCGCGCGCGAAGACGACTTCGGAGCTACAGAAAGTGGTTCTGTTTATACAATGAAGATGAAACTTTATCGGCCAACCATGACGAACCCATCAGGTACTTCTATAGAAGGCGGCTGGGGTGATGATAATGGTCTTATTCCTGATTATGATAAGTTTGATATGTATCGTCGCATCTCGGCTTTTGGGCCGCCTATGGCCTCTCTGCATGGGCCCTCCACTGTTGTTGCCGGAGGTCTATCACCTCTCGGTGCAAGCGCAAGTTTTTCTCATCTGACTCCTCCCTATTTTGCGGGATCCGGATCCTGTACCTTTATTTATACGGCATCTGCTAACCGAGCGCCGACACTAGATGAGATCTTCGCCGGCACTACTATTGAATACGATAGAATGGAAATTGTTCCCTTGGCCAATGGACCGGTAACAGACTTAAACAAAACAGATATGTCGGCATACATGGTACAAATGAATGACAGCTTCAACCTAACTCAGTCAATTTCGACAGTGCCAGCAAATACTCGAACTCAAAAGAAACAATGGCTCATTCAGTCTAAATTTGAGACGCCTATTATTAATATCGCCGGAGATCGCCGAACATGCGGAACCGATCAGGTTGTCGGCGCCTTCGCTACAGGAAAAGTTGCCCTTACTTCCAGCGTTCTCTCATCAGCCAATGCCTCAGGGTTCATTATGTTGACAGGTTCTCTAATAACACCAGCCGGTGTTGCTACTGGATCGGTGAAGTTCACGGGCGCAGCAACGACACAAGGAGTGTTCGCGTTCACCGCGTCCTCTGGCACGGGGTATACCTTCGTTGCAGACACTGGTACAACGCGAGTTCATCCCTCGTTTGCTGAAACTAATAACGTGTGGTATTTCAATAACTCCTCTGGCGCAAACGAAAATGCTGAACAACTCCGCGACGCGATTACGTCATCTGCTTTTGTTGTTACTGACGGGGGCTCTGTAACAATGCCCGCTTCTGATGCTATAATGTTGACGGCCTCCGTTGCTGGCGCCGCCGGAAATTTTGATCTTGAGGAGCCGAAGACACTAGGCGAAGCGACCATCCTCGGTATGGGTGGAGGTACAGCACAAACTGCTTCCCTAACTGAAGACGATCGTTGGGTTATTAGCGATGGCGGAACTGACGGTGGCAGCGCTGCAACAATGACTATCGCCCTGACCGCCTCTGGGGGCTCGTGCCCCGGCGGCGCTGTGTGCTTTGAGATCCCCTCTGACCTGACTGACTTAACCACTCTGGGCATCCTCATTGGTAACCATATCAATACCCAGACCGCGGTGACTGTCGGGGCTGAAGTCGCAACTGCCAACAAGAATGAACTCCGCATCACCCTTACAAACGACATTACTGGTACCGCAGGAAATGTGACAATAACAGACACCACTTCTTCTAACGGTAATGGCTTCCAGCAAGCAAGCGGCATGGCAAGTGGCTCCAATGCGGTGTATTCTCTTGTTACTATGGATCGATTTACCCTTGGTGGCATCGCACCGGACGGTAGCACTACTAGTGCCACCTTTAAACTCAAAGACGGAGCATCAGCAGCAGATGAGGCGGAGTTGGTAGCGTGGAATGCTAGTTCATCAGCCGCAAACCTTGTAGCAAAGATTAATGCTTATCCTAATATGGGTGTGACGGCAGTCCAGGCAGCAGGCTCCACCGCAAACGCCCTTATTACATTAACAAGTGACACTACCGGCAGCGACAGCAACATAACTATGGTCCCGACAGTTACCAACTCCGGCTACTGGGATGTTTCCGGCATGGCCGGCGGAGTGACATTTGTTGCCGCTAATCTATACGGATCTGTGTATGGAGCCCTACCAGTCGCCACGCCAAGCGGAACAATACTGCCACCGGACTCAACACAGACGGAGAATTGCCAAATTTTCACACAAGGGTTGTGGCATGATTATGGTGTTGTTCCGTCCGGATCAGACGAGGGAGTGTTTGCTGTTATCGAGTCACCGTCACCGAAAGAAGGAAAGTCACTCGCCAGTTTGGTTGGAATGCCGACCGGCCAGCCATTTAGGGTTGGTGCCGTTAAAGATGGTGCGTCTTTAGAAGAAGCGGTCGTGGCTGTGCCGTTTTTTGTAGCGAAGGACGGCCGCCGAAAATTCTACAAGATAGGGGATGATTCTCCTGATTCTCTAGAGTCTCTTCGAGGCAGTTTGGAGAAATATATATTCCCACCGCGCTTTGATTTTAATCGCAACAAGACCATGGCCCCAATCGCCATGTATGTATTTGAATTTTCCCTAGCAGTAACACAGAAGGATATCGCTGATATGTGGCAAAACTTACCGCCGGCGATTCATGAAACATTTAGCCGCCAAATTGTTGAGATAGAGCATCCGCTTCTGCAAGATCATATGATCAATGATACCAACAGGCTTTTGCGCCGAGATTTGAGATGGCTCGTGTTTAAGGTCAAGCGCCGTGCTGAAATGGACTATACACGATTTGCCAAGAAAGATCTCGTTGGGGATATCAATCTGGTCCCAAGTAATATTCAGAACTCGCCGTATTCATATAACTGGCCATATGATTATTTCTCCCTCGTTGAACTAATTAAAATCGATGAAGCAATCAAATACACTTCTGAATTGCCGCCAGATAGTAGGATTGAGATTGTTGGAGATGTCAACATACGCTCAGCAGATGGAATCACTCTGAGCACGGAAGATAACTAATGGAATTCTTTGACGATAAAGAAGATGTTATGGATGTTATTATCACCTCCTATGGCAAATATCTAATAGCCAAGGGGAACTTTAAACCCGAGTATTATGCATTCTTTGATGAAGGTATCCTATATGATTCCGAATGGGTTACTGGCTCTGCAGCAGTGGGGACCACCGAAATACAGAACTCGATCGAAGACAGGATACAGAATAAAACCCCTAGGATCCGCCCACCTTCGGTCTATGAAGGAGTTGAAACCTCTATAGGAATCCAAAATGAGAAGATTCGTTCTGGGATTGATAATTTTGCGGCAGTTTATGGCCTATCAAACCCTGACGCTACAGTAGTGCAAGACACTGATAGTGTAAAGATTTATAACCAAGAAACTCTCCAGCGCTTTGATGACAAGTTTGAGTTCTTATCGCGACCGCTCGGGCGATCAGCAACTACATCGGATAACCTCCCAGCATGGAACGCCTCAATGCTAAAGGGAGAAATAAGCCAATCGTCGCCATATGTATCGTCCAGCAACGGAATCGAACAAATTCCTCAGCTTGATATCACACTGACTTACAGGCCTTTTGTGGACCAAACCGAGTCCCCCGCACTTCTGCAAAACTCAAACACTGTAGATTATAGTCACACAATCTTTCCGGTTGGAACAACGGCTCCACTTAACGTGGGAGGGGAAATAGTTCCGAATGAATTTGTCGAGATAGCCTCTCAACTTTTTGAAGACGGGACTTATATCTCTATGCAGAGTGGAAAAATAATAATTGATTTGGGCGAAGAAAACGTCGATTATAAGAAAGAAAATTTTGATGTGCAAGTTTTTATATCTGGCTCGGCATACAACAGCGGCACTTCGCCTCTACAATTAACTTTCAATCCAACACCATTCAGCGCATCAGCCACCGAAGTGGAGCGCTACATTTCTTTAACTATGGACAAACAAATTAATCACTCATTGATCAGCGGCCAAACGGTTGAAGATACGAATTCTTTGTCGGTCGATTCTTCTACCACGAATGTTTTGAGCACGCGAGAGTTCCTGGTAAGAGACCTCTATGAACCTGAAGAGGATATCTGCGAATAATGCAACTACGAACGGGACAACAAAAACAGGTCATAAACCTAAATAAAGTGGTAGTTGATAAGAAGCCTGGTGAGTATTCTTTTGATGTTAAATACGAGACCATCACAGCCAAGGGTGCGACTCCCAATTCACGCTTGATTTTCTTTATTTTAGCGTCAACAAGTGTTTCACTCACAAATGAATTAATGGCAAACAATGACCTATTGTTGCCGTATGCACGAAGAGAGAAAGAAGACATATCTATTACGATCGCTGCTCCTTCTGCATCGAGGAAACGAAGCACGAGATCCAGAAAGTTAGAGTATGTTAATAAGATAACGGTAAAGCAAGAGCAGATTAGAGACTTGACTTTATTTGTGGGAGCATATACAGAGAGCTTCACTCGCCGCGGCCTTCGATCGTCCCTCGCAACCTCGGATTCGCTGATGGTATTCCAAAACGGTGAGATACCAGAAAACAATATTGTTTTGTTTGAGGACAAAGAATATACAACAGTTTATCTAGGGAGGAGATTCCAGGATAATTCAGGCACGTGGTATAAACAATCTTTTGGTCCTACTTTAGCAGAGCACAGACTATACCCTCAGGTGGTGCCGAACATTAAGGTTTCGTTCAAAAGTAGTTTAGAAGACAGTTTGTTTCAAACAGTGGGCAACTCTTTCAAGGATCTTTACAGCCTAAATAAAGGAATCAATTCGAAGCAGGCTATAGTTAACAAATTAAAAACAGAAACACGAAACTATTTTTCACCGCTGTATATGGCTAAAACCGGAGCATCAGCCCTCCCCCTTTCATTTTCTTTTAATAAATTAGATTTTTTTCGCAACAACGGAGAGTTTAGTAGGCTTATAAAGAATGAACAAAATTTGTTGGATTCATTTGAGACAGTGTCGATAAAAATTCTTAGAAAGAGGGTTTCTCACCTAAATCCCTCCAGCCGGCTAACTGGCGCCCCCCCTTCTAGTAAGTTCAAAGATCAGGCAGTAGAGGTGGTAACCACCAATGCCAAGACATTAAACCTATTCGGATCCCAAGAAATAGCAACAATTTTTGCCTCGGATTCGTCGATCCGACAGTCGACCTATGGTCTTTACATTTACACTGCAGAACTGACGTTTATAGACAATACTCACTTAAAATTAAGCAGCATAGTGGGGCACCCCACTATCGGCCTTCGGAAGCGTCACTCGGATCTTAGTGCCCTATACGAAGAGAGTACAATGTCGAATAACTGCGAAGGCAACGGCCTAAGTTTATCTGATTCTTACGCCAGCGTCTACTCTTCAACAAGCCGAAAACAATTGGTGATCGATTCAATCAAGACTTATGTAAGTGCCATATCCTTGTTCCATAAAAATCTCGCTAGCGCAGTTCACGCCTCACCGGGACAGCTGGCACTTAAGATATATAACTTAGTAGACCCTTTGGTTAACGGCCCACAAGGACTGAAAGAGTTAATTAAGCTTATTCAAGATTTGGCAAAAGAGGTAGATTTTTATGCTACCAAGAGTTCGGGCGCCCCAACGGGCACAGACTCATATCTGCGCGCTAAGAGTTCTCGACTATCATCGAATCGAAGATTAATTACGATTAGCCATAGTTTTAAAGAGGGTATCGACGCCGATGACCTAAGAAACGACGGATACGAATATTTAACCACAGGCCCGTCAGATGATCAGTTTGTAACGTATAACCCCTTTAAATATGTGTCATATGCGGCTCTAGCACAGATTACGGCCGTTGAAAGGTTAAAATTCCCAGCGTTCACTCAAGAACTCATAACACCCTTGTCATTAACGCCAAATGTTTTTAACCTACAGGGGCGCCCCATAGAGGTTAATTCGTCGCTTCCTACTGCAGAGGAACAAAATGCAATAGTGGCAACAACCCTGTTGGCTGCGAATAAGCACAGGAACTCCCCTCTGGATATATCTCAGTTTAACATTACAGATAACACCACAGATGCATCGACGAATATGCTTTCAATTCTTAATAACAATCTTCAGACCATAAATAAAGAAAGCTGCCAGGTCTCAATACTTACAAGCCCAGATGATGGCAAGATATTCGAACGGTACCCTTCGCCTCCACCGCGAGAAACATCTGACTATATAGATGTTGCTGATGCAATGTCCGAACAATCTCCTATGGTTATCAACACCAGTGGATCTGTTTCGCTATCTAATTTTATGTTGGCATCAATCAATAACAGCACGGCACAAGAATATTATAACAATATCAAAGAAATAAACAATCATGTTCTTTCGTATCTGGTACAGACTGATTATTTTGCCGGCACAGGCGAATTGCCTCAGATGACAGTAAAAAACATCACAGATAAGAATATCTTTAAATCACGTGACCAGACGATCTCAAGTTTTAAGACGACAACTTTAGAAATAAGCAAGGACAACATCGGCTATGGAACTGCTCAAATAAACCAACTGCTGTTGAATCAATCTCCACCGATACCGCCCAATCCACAACAGGAAAATTATATCAATGCACTCGAACAGGGCCCTTCAGGGTCTGAAATAACAGAAATGGCCATGAAATATGGAAATATTCGCAATATTGAATATTTAGCCGGCTTTACTAGGTTAAACGATTCATTAATGATGAAAAACCCTCTTTGGGTGCCCCTTACACATGGTCTTCTTGAAAATTTTGATAGTAGCCAAAAGGTATTGTTATGCCGGCTAAGGGAGAATCAAACGACCTTAAGCGAATATCGAGGCACAATGGCGCCTCTCTATAACGAATTCTTTATTTTGGGTCCGTCCCAATACTCGCCGCCTCTCTCGATTCAAGGGGCTCCAATTTTTGAAGAACTTCCAAGCACTTCTTTTGCTGCGTTAAAAACAGCTGCAAATTTAAATCCCGATGTATTAAAATATGCTATACCAATTAACAACAACATCAAAGTTAATAATCCGGACTATAAGCACGCGGCTCTTGGTATTAATTCGCCCATGAACGAACAACAACAGACCGAAAACCTATTTACTAATGGAGGAGACTTTTTGCTTCCTAACGGAGATAAATATATTGGCCCCTATCATTTACATTATGACAAGAAGTTAATGAAGTTTGTGGCCATGGAAGGATCCCAACACGTTGGTACCCCACATGCTCGCTTGACTCCTAACTCACAAAAGGCGCTCCGGATTTTATCCCGCAACGTCGCAGCCCCCCAAGCCCCAGCCGGAACACAGCCGTCCGGCCCAACAACGACGAATGGATACTAATATAAAATGACGAAGTTATTGCTTTTAGTAGATAGGAACCTAGTTGGCACCTCGCTAACAAATCGCCGAAAGAAATGGGAACTTTCCGACAACGCTCGCCGCGGCCATCCGATGATATCGCGTCAATCAGGCCATGGTAGCACACCAGAGCCGGCAGACTATCTTCGTAAATGCATGGCAAGGTATTACAGCTGGAAGATCGGCGGCGGCCCAAATCAATATGACAATTTTGCTTATCTATCAACTGATCTATTAGAGCAAAATACTTGGGCTAAAACTACATCTGGAATTGTATTCAACATTACCACCGCGCAGCAATTAAATACATCCCCCATTCAAACCATTTTTGATTCAGGAAATGAGAACGGCGTGAAACTTTCGCTACTTTTCCTAGGAGGTCTTTCGGGCCCCGCCGGCGATGCTCTTTTTGGTGTCATGCCACCGGGATCGGAAGACTATACTACCGTCGGAAGAGAGGGCCGTCGAATGATCCTCTCGGGAGCCGCATCCGACTGGGCCGCATCTTCACTGAGCAACGGAATAACAGGTGACTTTGAAAATCTTTTCAACGCTCCAGAATGGTCCAATTGGCAAGCATATACAATGGGCGGCGCCTCTGTTGGTGGCCATGTGGAAAACGTTCCGGGAATTTTTGGTGAAAATATGGCCGGCACCATCTTTAAAGATCATGTATATCTCAAAAATGTTTCAAATGGTTTTGTTACAACTAATGCAAATTATAACTATTATAACCAAGTCATGGAAGAGATGACACATAATTCTCAAATCAGTGAACTCTATATCCCTAACCTTTATATAGCCGCCTCTGTGTTTACTAACAATAATGGATCTCCAACTTGGCCCGGCCTGTTTGATGACCCAACATCAGGGGTTCCTCATTTAGGATCTCTTAACTTTAACAAGACAATGCTTCAGAGGGTGCTAGGGGACCCTCTCGTCCCGGGCGATGACGATATAATGGATCCATGCCAGGACTTTACCTCATATCAGATCCGCGCCGCGGCGGGATATTCTAATTCATTGCTGTCGCGATTCGCTCGCCGCGACTTCACCGCGGGCCACACAGATCTCGCTAGGGCTCGTGAGGCTAATCGACATATCGCTATTCCTCGTATAATGCTGCAGCCCCCCGATTCGACATCGACAGAGATAAGTGCTCTCCAAGACCGCTGGCCCCTTTCTATAGATTTTGAATTCCAGGCCGGCCCCAAATCAACATTTGTAACGGCGATGGACGACTCCCATGGCCTCAGCCAAGAAGGGTCCTCCGATCAGTCCTTGGGCGCGCTAGTGTCTAACTATTTTCTTTACGAGATCATGAAAGCCAATATCTATAATTTCCAAGATAATAGGTCTCCCGCAGCAACAGCACTTTATAATGGCAATCCTCACAATCTCTATGAAGAACTATCTTTCTCGGCCATGGTAGTCGATACCGATCCGCCCCCCGGTTCGCTATCGTACTCGGGCTTTGATTGGACGACACCCGGGTCCACCGAGACAGCCTGGGACGCCGCATCTCCCAATGCAGCAGAAGACTATACTCTGCGCGCCATCGATGTAAATAATCTCATGAGGTACGCGAACCGGTACCAGTTTGATCCAAACTTACCAGAAGGTCAGCAATACGGCGGCCCTTATCAAAGTAATAACGGCCTCGTAAACCAGACCACACAACAACTTATAGCATCCTCATCAGGCCTTATCGTAGGGAATGTCCTGAACCCAGGCCCACTTAATCAGAATGCGGTATATACACAGGCGGAGGTCCTTTGGAGCAATATGCTGGCCACTGGCCTTGAAACACCAGAGAACTGGATGGAATTTAATATAGAGTTTTCGGATGAATTAACTAAGAAGATGCGTTCGTATGCAGAACTTATGTCTGGCGAATCCTGCGAGTCGGACACCTTAGCCTATAAGATAGATAAGCATTCGGTATCCGACGAGGGAATTGTATCGACAGATCCAGTACAGAGTATATATTTTGCTAATGTAGGTGGTGCAATAAAATACGTCGATACTCAAGTGTTTTATCGCAAGGCATATGTATACAAGCTCTATGCATACGATCTAGTGGTCGGAAATCAGTATAAATATAATAATCCGGAAGTAAAACCACCAATTCAGCAGAGATACCCAAGTCCACTATCTTCTATACTTACGGGCATTCAAAATTCTAACAGCAACTTTAGTTTACTAAATCAAGCGTACTTTACCCATGAATGGGATGTTTTTAACATGGCCAACAACCTCTTAACAATCCCGAATGTTTACACAATTCCCGCAAACCCCCCAGGGAATCATTCTCTTCTGAACCCGGCATATCCAGTATATTGTGATGCGAGCATAGGAGGTTCTCCGCTCATATCATTAGCCTTTGATCATACCGAAGTTTTCCAACAGGGCAATGCCGGAGTAACTAGACTTCCTGCACTGAGTTTCGCAGCCAAATTGGAACAATGCTTGAATAGTCAAATTGCCCAGGCCTGGTCGGACACCATCGGCCCGGACTATAGTTCGCATACTGACCCACCACCGATACAACAACAGTATACAAGTCAATTCAGAGTAAGATATTTGACACGCACGGTCCACGGAAATCATGAGAAAGGCAGGTTCCTAATTGCTCAGGTGTCGGCACTCCGCAATGATCCTTCGGGAATATATAACTCTTTAGCCGGATATGATCAGCAGCCTGAGGCAAATCCGCTCCAGTCGACTGCAGACTCCACGAACTACCAGACCCTTTATCAAGAATACTTTAATTTAATGTTCGACGACACGGATCCGCAGAATAGTGCACTTAGAGAAATAGTTAGCGGCTATGCTCCTATGAATTTAGTTATGGACTGGAAAACAGGCCAACATGGTACCGCGCCAGAAATTCCCTGGAACATGGCCGCTGCCGGAACTGTAAATGTTGACCTTTATAATTTTAAATCGCCAAAAATCATTGAAATCCCCTTGGGAACATCGGCACCTACAAAAGTAACCGACCTTCCTCCGCAGTTCCCGGAAGCCGAGGTGTTTCCTCTTAAAGGAAATTCTCGTGAAATTAAGATCTTACTAAACGAAAACAAATACAAAGCTCGCTGGCAGCCGATTGTTATAGAAGACACTGACGCTGGGTTATTCGAAGAGATGAGAATGAATCAGTTTGCGGGCCCCGACGAGGCTATCTTATTTGGGTCCGATGACCATCTGTTAAATTTTGAGGTTTTTCGTACCACAACACCTCCCACCAGTTATGCTGACTTTGCGGGTAAAAGGACACATTTGTTGTCGACAGAAACACCATCCGGTAATCGACCCCCTAGTACTTCTTTGTTAGACAAAATTGACCCGAATGTTGTTTATTACTATTGTTTCCGAACAGTCGATGTCAATGGGCAGATTTCGAACCCTACTCCCATATTGAGAATTACCATGGTAGATGATAACGGCCGCGCATATTTAATAGTCGAGCCGTACGATCTCCCGGACGATAGTGGGTTTCCCACAGAGGCTTCTTTCCGACGATTTCTGCAGATCGACGCTTCAATGGCCGCGAAAAAGATTACTTTGACAGGTACTCCACCACCGGTGACTGCTGGGGATCCGCAAGTTCCACCCTCCAACGTGTCTATGCCAACATCACTATGGAATGCCGACACGACAATGAAAGTTAGGATAACCAGCAAGGATACAGGAAGAAAGTTAGATTTGAATCTTAATTTTACTGTTGAACCAATACCTAATCCTAAAATACAAGGAAATTAAAACTTAGAGAAACTATTTATAATGAACAAGGATATAATGTTATGGCTTTTTTAGATAATTCTGGCGACATCATACTAGATGCCGTCCTTACAGACACTGGTCGCTTTCGCTTAGCAAAGGGCGATGGTACCTTTAGGATTGTAAAGTTCGCCCTAGGAGACGACGAGATCGACTATGGCACGTATAGCAGAAACGCCACAAGTGAATTGAAAGGAATGACAGTGCTCAGAACTCCAGTCATGGAAGCCTTTGCTAACAATGCTGGAAGCATGAAATATAAGCTGCTGTCTTTAACTGAAAACACACACCTGTATCTTCCCATAATTAAATCATATGCTAATGGCAATAGTGCCAAGTTTGGCTCCGGCACTGCTGCAAAATATGTTGTGGCTGTTGACAAGTCGACAGTAGATGAAATAGTGGGGACCACACAATTGCTTACAACAGGCGTATTAAATGGATACCAGCCTGGCCAAAGTGATCATTTAATCATAATGGACCAGGGCCTGGACACTGGCAATATTAGTCAAGCAGAGCCTTTAGACTCTCAATTGCGAGAAACTCAATATTCTATTAATATGGACAACCGCCTTGGCGCGCCCGTTCAGCCTACTGGTACCGGCAGCCCGTCTTCTGCAACAGTTAGTTTTATAGATGATGACAGTATAGCAACCTATATTCTTTCGATAGGTACCGATAAGAACTACATAGCAGAGTTGCCTACGACTATTGATTCCTCTCTTGGTCTCACAAGTATTAGTGGACCGGTTGGAACTCGACTATCCTTTAGAATTCAGGCGTCGACCTCATTAAGGACTAATAATTACTTGTTTACAGTTCTGGGAAATACTGGGGCAACCTCTATTGGCAACATGAGTTCATATAGGTACATTGATAGCACTATATCCGTTACTGGTCAGACCACGGGATACCGGGTCGACGTTCCAGTGAGATATGTTAAGAAAATATAATAAGGGTTAAGACATGGCAAGCATATATAAAACTTTATCATCGAACGACATCACGACAGTACGCGACCTGTTACACGAGGCAATCCCGCTTACCGCTTCGATAGTTTCGGGTACGTATGGTGACAACAATATTAAGGTTTATGAAAACGACTTATTTGAGTCTGTGTTCGATTATCCTTTTTTAAGTTCCTCGGCTAACCATATTTTTGATTTAACTGTTGGGGTTTCTAATAATTCGCCGCTATCTGGCGCCGCCGTTGCAGCATCCTTGGATCCGACCCCGAAGATTAACATTTATAATGAGATGGCTCAAATCCTGGCCGGCTTCGACGAAAACGGCAGCGTAAGAGAGTTTGATCGCGACGGCGACCTTTCCGGCGGCGAGCAGCTGCGTGAGGTATTTGTGGTTAACTTCGCTCGTCTTCTTACAAAAGATGAAATTAAAAAGCAGTCCTTCACTCTACAGGTTCTGACGGGCGGAACTGTTACATCCCCTGATTCCCTGATGACGATATCAGACTATAAAGCCCTCACTCAATATAAAATTAATTCCCCCGCCGGCGAGTATGGAATTTTATATACCGGCTCTGCCGCGACAGCCGGAACAGGCGTCGGTCTCATCTATTATCAGGCCGGCGTTGCTATTCTGACTGCAAGTCTGTTTAATGGGGATGCAGCCAATTATATTGGTCCTAACGGTGCCAACAGCTCAGTCGCCGCAGATAACTTTGAGACCTCGATCGATTTATTCAGCAGTGGCTCCATTTCGGGTTCGGCTGACGCATTTAGAAATCGCTTGTATAATATTTCTTTTAATAATACAATCGAGATTAATTCTACAATTTATTTCTGCCGGGCCAATAATAATGAGTTTAACTATTCCAGCAACCCAACGTATTTGAGCGCTAGCCAGATTGTCGTGAAGAACGACCCACAGGAGAATCCACTTGCATATGTGACCTCAGTGGGGCTTTATTCTGCTGACAATGAGTTGCTGGCTGTTTCAAAACTGTCACACCCTCTGGAAAAAAATCCAACCGATGAACTTGTTCTCCGCGTTAGATTAGATTATTAAGAAAATGAAATGGCTTACATTTTTAAGTTTAGCGACGCAGACCGAGTAGTCAATCTTGTAAAGACTAACCCTCGCGTTTCGTTTTTTTGCTATAATGGGCTATCATACTATAATAATCAATACCCTTTAAGTGGCGCATTTAGTGCCAGTATTCTCGGCGCCCCGTCTGGCTACGTTTCGCTATATGAACAAAACATCGACCGATCTGGCAGTATTAATTTTGCCAACTCGGACGTCATCAGCCCAGCAGCATCTAATACGATTAGGGATCCTTTCGGATATGCGGTTGCAAACGCCACTGATCCAACCAGCTATTACATAGGCGCCAATCCTGGCGCTGTGACTTGGAAAGTAAAAGACGGGACACGCATAAACTTTAAAACTGTTTCTACCAAAGAGTTTAATCTGTCTGAAGGCGGTAACCCATTTTACAACGACTACCCTCTTACCGCTTCCATACAGAAGTTTTATTATTCGGCAGCATCAGAGAAGATGAGCGCCTCCTCCGGAGCCGGAACTAATCTCGTCCCTTATGTATCTGGTGCGATTTCATACTTGTATGCGTTAAAAAATACAATGAATTATTATGCAATCAATAATCCGGCATATGAATATTCTTCCTCATTTCGAAACCTCAGCGCATCAACTCCAACCCCCGGTGCCACGAATGTTGGTCTTGTGACAATACCGAGTATCTTCTATGGGGACACCATCAAGAGAGGAAGTGTTAACCTAAAATTTTATATCACAGGGGCTCTCATGGGGGAGTTACAGGATACAAACCAAAATGGTTCACTTATCCAAGTGGGTCCTCCCGGTTCTCCTGGATCTGGGTCTACTGCCGGAGTAATATTGTACAATGAGGGGTTTGTGGTACTCACCGGCTCATGGGACCTATCAGCCGGCTCTCATACCGAAGACTACGTGGAATCGGGCACACCAGCCACCCCTTCGTGGATTAACTTTGCTCAGACTATATCATCCTCAGCACCGGCATGTGTTTCATCAAGTTTCGCCTTAGATTTTAGCGGATCCCACAAGATACCGACTTTGACGCTTTTTGCACAGGCTGACAAGGGAGACCTTAATCACTCCAATAACCCAACATACCGGGATAAAAATACTCAAATACTCCTAACAACAGGATCAACGGGTTATACTCAAAATCCAGAGGCTCTAATCAAGAATGTGGTAAGTTCCTCATATCCGGATCCAACAGGTTCGTTTGCTAAAACTACTTATATCTCGCAAATCGGCCTCTATGATAAAAATAAAAACCTAATTGGCATCGCCAAACTGGCAAAGCCCGTTAAGAAAACACCAGGCCGCGAGTTTACGTTTAAAATTAAGATGGACCTTTGATAAAATAGGTTCATGATATTAGGTTTAGACATCTCAACCAGCATTACTGGTTATACAGTATTAGATTACGAAGGCAATATTCTTGCATGCGATCATATCGATTTGCGAAAAGAGAAAGATTTCTTCAAGAAAATAGAAATCGTGAACTCTCGTCTCGAAGCGATAAACGATGAGTATGACGTAGAGCAGGTATATGTCGAGCAGTCACTTCAATCGTTCCGCTCTGGGTTCTCCTCGGCACAAACTTTATCACTTTTGTCAAAAATTAATGGCATTGTATCTTGGTTGTGTTATAATATGTTTTATGGGTCACCTAAATATCTGGCTGCAACATCTGCCCGTAAACTCTGTGGCATCAAGGTCCCCAAGGGACAAAAGGCAAAAGCTGTTTCG
>TARA_R110002020_G_scaffold45737_4_pt1 | contig 18204 bp, 10 predicted proteins | sample TARA_R110002020 | Tara Oceans TARA_R110002020 (sample SAMEA4396489) | marine metagenome | biome: Westerlies Biome; feature: [MES] marine water layer (ENVO:01000295) within the mesopelagic zone...; material: water (ENVO:00002006), including particulate matter (ENVO:01000060) such... | reverse complement strand
TTGTAAGTGCAATTTAAAGAAGCATGAAAAAGAAATTTTAAACAATATATTAGTCGATGAATTACAAGAACGAATTGATATAATAGAAAAGCAAAGAATTAAAGCTGTTGAGAAAATGAACAAAAGAGTATTATAATGGCTAGTGCAAGATCAAGCAAAGCTAAGGGTAGGAGATTACAGAATTATCTTAGAGATAAGTTAAGAAGTTTATTTATTGACGAGAGTACATTTCTACCTAAGCTTGAATATGATGATATAAAATCACAGACTATGGGTATGACTGGAGAAGATATAGTTTTATCTCCTGCTGCTAGAAGAATTATTCCATACAGCTTTGAATGTAAGAATGTAGAAAAGCTTAATATATGGAAAGCATTAGAACAAGCAGAATCTAATTGTGGAGAGTCTAACCCTGTAGTAGTAATCAAAAGAAATAGAACTAAAGTTTATGCAGTTATCGAGTTAGATGATTGGCTTAACTTAATTAAAAAAGGAGTAGTGAAGTGATAGATTTATTAAAAGATAGCTTTAAAACCATGTTAAATACACTAGATACAGTAGAGAAACATGCAAGTACAATGCCTCATGAGCAACAAATAAGAAGTTTAATTTCATTTATTAGTGCAATGGAGCAAGCAATGAAAGAACAATTGGATTGCTTAAACGAACAAGCTAAGAAGTTTGAAATACAAGAACCTAATTAATACTTAAACATTCCTGTACTTTCTTTGTTCTTCTTCTTTTTACCCTCGCCAGTGTAGTTCTGCAAATAATCTAAAGCGCCTAAAACAGCATCATTATCTGTATTTTCCTTAATCGTACTTATGAGTTGTTTCTTGGTGTCTCTAGCATCTTTAGTTTGATATAAACCAAACTCATGCTGAACTGCCCTGCCAGGGTTACCATTTAGAGCCATAGGAAGTGTAGTACCTACTGTTCTTGTTAATGCACCAGAGAATATTCTAGAAGTATCATAAAGATCTGCATCTCCGTTAAAGATAGCAGCTTCTTCATAGCCAGTAATAAACCTTCCAAGCTCACTATCAGTTAATGAGTTGAACCCCATTAGATTTCCTATTCTTAATGCATCTGATATAAATGGTCCACCAACTAATGCAGTTATACCTCTATCATAAGTAGCTGCTTTAATTTCATCTTCATCACCTGTCATTACGGTAGCTAATTGACTAAGCCTAGACTTAGTATCATGTTCAATTAAATTAGTCCATTCTATGCCAGTTAAAGCAGTAGCAAATAATGGAGCAAGCATATATATAAGTCCCATTCTATATGCACGCATAGCATCATTACCAGACAGTCCATTTCCTGTCATGATATCATTCTTACCGCCTTTGAGCAATCTCATATTATATTCAAAGAACTTGAAACCATAATGCTGAAACTGACCAACTACTTTTCCTAAAGGGTTTCTTAAAACAGCAGCTTTACTTACATCACTGTAATCAAAATGCAACATAGTAACCATATTAGTAGCATAAGCATCAGCTCGTTTATCAATGATTGCTTCAATTTGATCTGGACTCTTGCCTTCTTGATTTTGCTGTCTTCTCCATAATGCATTATTACTAAGCTCTTTGTGCATAATAGAATAAGCTGTTTTAAAACTACGCTTACGATTATAGTTTTCTACCTTTTGCATAAAAGTTCCTGCAGATGCCCATTCTCCCATTCCTGTTTGACTGAACTCAGAAAGTTTATCTGCTGCTTTTTCAATCATAGAAGAATCTTTAAATTTAACATTGCCGTCTTCTGACACTTCTAATACTTTATGAGCAGCACCTCTTAAACCACCACTTTCTTGCAATTCAGGAGCTAAATCTAAGAATAACAAGCCTTTTCCTCTTAGCTTATCTTCTATCTGTTTTTCTAAATTATTCTCTCTAATATAACTATCTGCTCTAGTACCAGCGGTAAATCCAAAATGTACCCAGTTTAATAAATTCTGAGTAGCATTACGAGCAGCTGATCTAAAGTTCCACCCTAGCTTTGATACAAACTCAGCACCAAGCATTAATCTAAGAGCTGCATTCATTTCTGGATTCTTTAGTGTTGATTGTCCTGTTTGAGCTGAATGCAATTCAAGAGTAAAGTCATGCATGCTTTTAGCAAAACCATTTAAAGGACCATCACCTTTATTCCATACATCTGCTATTTTAGACATAGTATTTTTTGTTGCAGTATTAGAAAAAGCGATATAATTAAACCTATTAATTTCATCCATGTAATTTTTAACAACAGTTAAATAATTTTGAGAATAATCAAAGTTACCAACCCTAGCCTTTTCTCTCCCTGTTAAATAACCATTTAACCCTTGTAATGATTCGGTTAAAGAGGCATCATCATGATTTTGTAATTTCAAAGATGATTGTTGATTAACTCTTTCTAAATGAGGCATTAGCCCATCCATAAATTGCGCATTAGCATCAATTACTATATGAGGATAATAACCAGTTCTATAGTCTGGCTTTAACTTTTTATCTAATTTTTCTTCTATTTGCTTTATAATATCGATATGAGTATCTTTTCTCATATTAGCAGTAATGCCTTTAATAAATTGCTGTACTCCACTAGCCTGTATATCGTATAACCTATCCATTAGATTAATATGATTATCAACAGCTTCTACCATATTATTAGTAATTACTTCACCTTTAGAATCTTTGAAATTAATTATAGAAGCTTTGATTTCTTTAGGGATAATGCTTTTTAATTTAGAAGCGATATCTTTATCGGTCATATTCGTCTTATATTCATGACCTTTAAATTTAAATTTCTTCAACTTGCTGTCTTTAGCTGCATTAAGGGCATCCATAAAACCTGATCGAGTTTCCTCTGCTACTTTAGGTATATTAGTCTCTACATGATGAAGCATATCATCAAATAATCTACCTTCATGAGCTGTATAAAACCTTGTTTCTATATCTCTAGCTTCATCCCATTCTTTTTTTGCTGTAGCATAGTCTTCAGGATTGTCTTTTAACTTCCTAAGGGCTTCCATAGACTGACGCTCTAATTTATCAGCTTCTTTTTTTGGACTAGCAAATCTACCCCACTTGAATCCTCTTTCTTTAGCTTCTCTAGTAAGATTTTTTAATATAGTTCTAAATGTATTTCCAGTCTCATATTGGCGACCTTTCATTTCATAATTAATGTGAATATATTGATTAATTAAATCTCCAACCTCTGGAGCCTTATCTCCTAATGCACTTGAAACATAAAATTTCTTCCACAATCCATTAGAAAAGTTCCCATCTTTTTTAATAATTGATTTCATTTCGTTGATACGCTTTGTGACAGCTAACAATCGACCTTCTGATGGTGGAAAAAATTCAGAGTCTTCTAATTTAATTCCTGTTTCATTTTCATATATTTTTCTAAATGCTGATGGAACATCTCCAAAGCTATCTTGGAATACAGCATCATCTCTCATAGTTTCATAAACATCTGCTATTTTAGATTTTATACTTCCAATCTTTAAATCGCATCCAGGTTTAACTTTTTTCATTAACTTGCTCTCCCTCCGCAACCACCATATAAATACTCTTCTTCAGTAGTAGAGTACGTACGTTTGCTTAATTGATCAGCTTGACCAGCTAGTAATTGATTTTGAATTTTCATATATGGGTTTAAAGCATCTACAGGATTTAAAGTAACTCCTTTTCCTTGGAAGTCATTTCCACCCATTAATAAATACAACTCATTCTTTTCTAAATTTCTATTTAATGTCTTAACTCTACCATCATCACCTTTAACAGCAAAATTATTTCTAACAAAGTCATACATATCTCCTTTCATTTTCTCCATAGTTAAGAAGTATGTAGTAGGGTCAACCATGTTTTGACTTTGCATCATTTCATGCAATTTAGATAATTGTTTTGTAAAAGTATTAAAGTCTTGTTCTCTACCAGCCATTTTATACATGTCTTTAAATAAACTTACAACATGGTCATAGTGTAAACCACCAGACAACGCACTAGAATCGTTTTTGTTCCTTCCAAAACTTAATTTAGTAAAATTATCAAGCTGACTTATTAACTCATTGCCAAATTTAGGCATTCTTATTTGCTCACTAAGTAGTTCATTTCCACCATTAGGAACTAAATGAGTATTTTTACTAAATAAATTAGAATATACTCCATGCCTTTTAGCTACTATTTCCATAACTTTTTGATGATATGCACTGCCCTCTCTGGCTTTAGTTGCTAGATATTTATTCATTCTAGTATATCTATTCTTAGCAGACTTAGCAGCGTAAGGAATTGCCTTATTGTTAAATACTCCTACACCTCTTCCTTCAGCTGGCTTAGCATAATGCCATAAAAATACAATACCATGCTCTTGAACTTTTTCATCTAACCTTGCCATAGCTATTTCATCAATTTGCTCTGGTTGTGGACGTGTACCATATTTAGCGACTTCTGGAGGAGTTAATAATGTAGTTTTTCCATATTGTAAACTATTACTAAGATTCCCAAGCTCATCCCCCCAGAACCGAGCATCAAAGGTTCTCATGTCACTTAAATCTGTTTGGAACTTTTCACTCTTACCTGTAAATAAAGAGGTTACAGGAGATAATGTATACATTTGAACAGTACCATCTATCATATCTTGATTGCTATCAATAGAAACTAAATTAAGCTTATCTGGTAACCATTTTGATTGACCAGTAGTTAAATACTCTTTCAATGCATCTGGCCCTACAAGCTTTGTTAATATTGACTCATGCTTTGCAATCGCACGATTTAAACCTTCAATTTGCTTTCTAGTTTTAGCTTTATAGAATTGACTTTTTAAATACTTGATACCTTTTATAGCATCGTTTTTATTTTTCATAAGAGCAGCCATATTAGTCATTAGATTATTAGCATCGTATTTATTGTCAATAAAATCTTCAAACATTCTATCTACTTCTAGGTATCTCTCTCCTTCAAACAGTTCAACTGCATTTTGCCGCAAAGGGTCATTTTCTTGCAAGTAATGCATAGATCGCTCAAATGGACTTCCTTTTTCACCATTAGCTAATTTCTGAAAATAATTTACAACGTCTGGATGATAGAATCCATCAGCGCTAGAATCCATATATGAATAAAATTTTTCTTTGCCTGGAGTTTTCTTATCAGACCAATCTTTATATTTTTTAGTTTTCTCTCTAAACATTTTCTCAGCATTTTTAATTCCTCTTTTGCCAAATCCTATATTACGCCTATTACGCTTATATAGACTTTTATTAATATCTTGAGCATGTAAAAAATAATCCCCTGATATACCTATCATATCTTGATAACTTGGCTTCCTACCAACTCCAGTACCATCGTATACTTCAGTACCTAAAGTTAATAATTTAGAATGCTGGTCTATTAAATTCATAATACCTTCTTTAGCAGTAATGCTTAAGGACTCATCTACTGGTGTCCAAGTTTTTCCATCAGAAGATAATGATACTTCTTCAAACAATCTTAACCTTTTTTCAGGAATAGTTCCATCAGCAATAGCTTTCTTTAAATTAGCATCAACACTATCATCATTAGGACTAATAGATTTATCTCTATCTGGAAATAAATATTCATCTCTCCATTTCTCTAACTTAGTAAATAAGCTTCTATTAGCCTTAGCATCAATCATAGCTTGAGATTCAAATGCTCTTCGATGTCTTTCATTCTTATCATCATGGTTCATTATTACTCGACGCTTTTCTGAAATAGTTCCATCATTATTATAAACATTGTATTCACCTATAACACTATCTTGAGTAGTAACTCCATCTCTCTTGACGTCAGACTTATACGTAGCAGCTGCTAAATGACCTAAAGATTTTGCAAGTTTTTGAACTTTACCAATTGCCTTAGAATATGCTTTTTCACTACCAATATGTTGAGTCCAAGATTCATTATTTATAGAAGCATTAGATGAACCAAATTCTATATTATGAGTATACGGAGTTTGCTTAGAAGGATCAACTCCATGCGTCCACATATCTTTCATGCTTTCAACATGACCCCAAAAATCATTTGTTCCTTGGAAATAATAATCAGCTTTATCTACATCATAATCTCCTTCAAATAAAGTAAGGACATCATGGTCATTAATAATCATAGAGTTGCCATAATCAGCATCAACAAAATCCTTAAGCCCTAGTAATGCTAAGTCATTAGCTCTAGTTCTTGGATATCTAGTAGTTGCAATAGCTAATTGGAATACATCAGTTACTTTATCTTTCATTTTAGGAAATCTTTCTTTAAGTAAATCAGCTAAATTACCTAATGTAGCTATCTCACCTTTATAATCTCCTGTTAAAAGATTATTAAGCCTACCATGCATTCTTGACCCTTCCTTATATCCTACGCTTTCTATATACTTGACCATGTCTTCTAAGCTCATAACTTGATCAGCTTCTGTTCCTTCATTTCTTTTTATAAATTTAATAGAAAAGTCATGTTCTTGCCTGCCTTTAGTAATTATCTTAGATAAAGGAGTATCTCTTTCATATGCAGGGAGTGCAACTTCACCATATTGAACTAACGTACCATCCTCCTGAACTATAGTTTGTTTCATATCTCTAAACTTAGGATTCATTGTTTGCATTAATACTGCTTTACCACCATATTTAGTTCCATTAATTACAGTATCAGGATTTAACATCTTATCAACAATTTTTCTCTTCATAGCATTCATTATAACATTGTCACCAAATGCTCTAGGATTAGCAAAAGGAGTAGAATTTAGATACATAGCCATTGCGCCTAAATGTTCTCCTGCTCCTCCAGATGAAGCCATTTCTGCTAATAAGAAATCATCATCCATTCCATTCCTATTTAGCATAAACTCCCTCATCATATTAGGGTCATTAGTGTAGTTATCCATAAGCTTATTAGCCTCTATAATATTTCCTTCATAGTAAGCTTGATAAATAGGTTCCCATGAAACATCATCCATATAAGAATGTAATTGCTGAGATAATTTACCAGCAGCTTCATTTTTAGGAGCTTGTATAATACCTAAAGAGTTAAAATCATAATCAACAACATTATTATTTAAAAAGCCTGACTGATTAGAATCTCTTGTTAGCTCTGAAATTGTTAAATCAACTCTTTCACCTCCACCTATTTTAGCTCCAGAGTCCATAAGCATTATATCTAAATTATCGTTCTTAGAGAATACTTGCTTATCTAAATAAGGGTCATGTATAATTACTGTTTTACCATAGAGAATAGCACCTTCTTTATTAGAGCTGATAATAGGCTTCCACACTGAATGTATTCCATCTGCAGACATACCATAAGAAGAAGACAATGCTCGTATTAATCTAGTACTAGCAAATGCAATTGAATCAAACCCAGACTCATCGCTTCTGCCTGATTGTATATCATCCCATTTAGGACCTTTGCCTGGTCCATACAATTCTTCAATAGTTTTAGTATATCGCTCTTTAATAGAAACACTTTTATTTGATGCTGATTTATCATTATATACAGCTACTCCATATTTTCCACGATTAATATAATGATTTAATGCCTTTACATTATCCATACTAGAGCTTGTATTTGGAGATTCTAGCAATGCATTTCTAGTCATAGTTAATAAATCAGAACTTAATCTTTTTGCTGAAGGAGTAAATGCAAGACTAAATCTTTTAATAGTCTTATCTAGTAAGTCCCCACCTTTACCCTCATTCCATCTTAAAGCAAACTCTTCAACACCAAGCATTTTAAGATATACTAAATCTCGCATAGCTTGAGTATGAAAAGCGCCCCACTGATCATTTATAGCAACACCAGTTTGAGGGTTAATAGAAAATTCATCCATAATCCCTTTTAATTTTGCTTTCCCTGCGCTATCAAATAACCCTTCGTGGGTTCCACCTTTTTGAAACTCTTTAAAAGTAGTTATAAATTCTGCTTCAACTTTATAATAATCTTTTCTCAATACTCCTAACATAGGTATTCCCCAGCCTAAAGTAACTGTTTCAATGCCTCTTTTTACCCCAGCGTCATCTAATGTATCTTGTTCAAGTAAAGTTCCATCTTCACCCTTTTTGTCAATAATTTTTATATTCTCTGTGTTCTTTAGCTGTTTCTTTAATGCTTTATATGCTAAAGTTCTAATGCCGCCTTTATCTTCTGAAATATCTTTATTCCCTACTGTTGTAACATCTACTGTTCTCAAAACACCATCTGTTCTTAATTTAACATTAGGGTCTACTAAGAATGTATTTAGACCTGTACCTGCAAATTCAGTGCTAATATAATCTGTAATAAAATTCTTTTGAACTGTCTGTTTATCATATCTTAATGTGCCATTAGAAAGTTTCAATGTAGCCATCGTATCAGAGCCAAGTCTTCCAGCTAATAATCCAGCAGTATCCATTGCTAATTGTTTATACTGAGCATTAGACATTTCAGGCAACCTAGTCTTAACATTGTACGTTACTTCGTTACCATCTACTCTGGTAACGTTCCTAATCATATCTAGCAATGCATTACTTTTATCATCTTTACTTAAAGCATCATGTATCATTTTATTTTGTTCGGTTACATCAGACGCACTGTTTTCATGGTATTTTTTAAAGTAATCAGTCTGAGACATCCCCTTTTTGCCTATCGAAGAAGAGAATAATGATTCGGAGTCTGCATGGTACTTAGCTACTGCATCTTGCATATTTGCTTCTACAACATCAATGCTAGTTCCGTAACCTTTCATATATCTTATAATCTTTTCTTTTGCTTCATCTGTAAAGTTCTTAGCAAAATCTTCTGAATCTATATTGTATGTCTCTTCTCCTAGCCTAGGGTCAATTTTAACAATTCCTGTAGAATGAAGCATCGCAGCTAGTTTTCCAGAATTACCTGGAGCTTGATCCATAAAAGCTTTTGCAGCATACCGAAATGGCTCATTTCCCTCAACGGCATCAAAGAATTTAGTTAAAAATGTTCTTGCTCCATCTTGCAAATCAAAGAAATGATTTTCTTCAATCATTAATTCTTCTATTCGTTTAAGCTGATTAGGATTAATAATAGGAATTTCTTCTTCACTTACAGCAACAAGTCTAGTCCTGTCCTTAGCTGTTGATCTTTCAGATATATCTCTAATAGTTCTATTGTACTTATCAACAATAGCTAAATCATCAGCTTCGTTTGATGTAGTTCTTATTTCTTTAGCTATAAAACCTGCAAATTTCTCCCCTGAAATAGGATTATATCTTACTAAATCTAAACCTTCTTGACTTATAAATGTACTTAGAAAAGTCATGTCATTTGTTCGTAATTCTGTTTGAGTAATTTGTTTTGCCATTATATTAGATGCAATTCTTTCAGCGCTTTGAACAAATAAATTAGGACTAATATTTCTACTATTAAGCTCTGACCACAATGAACCTTTATTAGGCCCCATAATATCACTATATCGAATAGACTGAGGCTGGTCTTCTGTAGGCTTATACTGCTTTTGAACTGCTAATAGTTTATGCGCAGCTCGTATCATTTGTACGGCTAACATTCTATCTTCCTCTGGTAGATGATCAGGAAAATCTATAATCTCATTTATATTGTCTAGCTTTTCTGGCAAAAATGCTTCTGCTCTATCTGCTTTGTTTATTAATACCCCTGAGTTCAAAAGAGCATTCTTTAAAGCTTCGTGACTTTGTTCATCTCTGTTAAATGCAAGGCCTATATTTTCTTCTCCACGTCTTGCAGCATTTAATCGCATCCAACCTACTATATCTAAATTAGGATTATTAAAATCTATATCTACAGCTCCACCTAGTTGCTTAGTTAAGTACGCTTCTGACCCCTCAATAAATCCTTTAATAGTAAAAATTTTATCAATAGCTTCGTCTACAGTTTCATCTTTGCCTAAAGTTTTAAATTTAGTGCCTGGATTGCTATTGCTATCTGCTTTATCAATACTTTTTACTATATTTGACAATGCATTTGTTTTATCTAAGATAATATTTACTCTATTAATAGCATCATCTCCTGTAAGCCCAGCATCATCTCCTTTAAACATATCTGCAAATTTACCCTTAGCTCCTTTAGCAGCCTCTGCTTCTAACTCAGAAGTCATAGAAACGTTTTCTGGTAACTTACCTAGATGATTACCAGAATTTAAATCATAGCCTAATCCATCTTCCGTTCCAAAAATAGACCTTACAGTTTTTAAAACATGACTTTCAAAAGTATCTACACTAGTCATAATAGACTTATTATATATTGTAAGAAAATCATTAGAATTATTTATTTTCGCTCCACCTAAATCATCCCAAGTACCATTTTTAATTCTTTTTTGCATATTTAAAGCTACTTCTGCAGGTATACTTTCTAATGGCACTAAATACTTTCCAGGTCCTGTTTGACCATTTAGGGATGACCACATTGATTCAAACACATCTAAGCTACCAGGGTTTTCTAACATTTCTGTTTTAGCACTTCGTTTAATTAATAATTCTGTAGCATCTGCATCACTAGTAATTATTCCTAGTTGCTCTGCTTGAGATTTTAAATCAGATAGTTGATCGCTTGTTTTATATGGGTCGATACTTTCATTGTCCCCACCTCTGAATGGAGAAAGAGCAAAGGTATCACTTGTAGCGTCTATGCCTAAAGAACGCATTCCTCTTCTTAATTGACCCATTCTCGCGGCTTGTATGTCCCAATCAGTCCCACTAGCACCTTTACGCATCATATAAGCACCCATCATAATATGAACCATAGATACTTCCCAATCAAATTTTTCACCTGCTGCTACTTGCAATGCTTGTGGTCCAGCCATAATAGCTGCTCCTGCAAACATTCTTGGCCATACTGAAGTTAGGTTAGACCATTCTTCTTTAAATGCCATACTAACTAATCCAGCACCATGTTTTTTTCTTTCAGTGTCTAATGCTTTTTTTAATACTTTTTTCTGTAAAATCTCAGAAACTTCTTCACCATTCTTAACACTTAAAGTTGTGCCAGGCTTTGCAAGGTCTACATTGTAAGTCTTCCCTTCTAATTCTACAGCTCTTCTAGTTGAAATTTTATTTGCAATTTTATTTCCAGCTGCATCAGTAGTAATAGTACTTGCATGCCATCTAGATAATTTTCTTAACTGATCTACATCTAAGTCTTTATATATATTCTTATTAAATAACCCTCTTACACCATCACCAAAAGTTTTCTTAAAACTAGCATTCTTTCCACCAAGCCTCCAAAAAGATAATGGACCAAGTACAGAACCAAATGCTGTGCCATATATAGGTGTCATCCAATCATAAGGCCTATCTTCCGATATTGACCTTGGTAATTCCATAGCTGCATCAATAGTTCCCCAAATTACAGCTTCATTTATCATCTCTCCAAGTATTGCACCCTTTCTTCCAGGATAATATTTCTGCATTAAAGAAACAAAGTCAGATGCAGATTGTTTTGAAAAATTTGTTTCAAATACTTGCTTTAAAGCATTTCCCTCAGCTTGAGTAATTTTGCCAAGCCCAACATTTTTCTTTATCATATTCTCCATATTATTTACAGATTTAGATTTAAAATTCTTAGATACAGATGTTGTCCATTTAGCTCTTTGATTTATTTGAAGATATGATTGACCAGCTTCTTTAGCTACTTGTTCAATTGCTTCTGAGGCTCCAGCCTTAGCCCCAATAGATTTAACTATTTTATCAGTAGTTCCTTTGACTAATTGCTCTGCAGTTTCTTCCTTTAAAACTTTATTGATCGCTTTCCCACCAACATACTGCAATGCTTTTCTACCAACTTTCATTGGAGCACCGACTAAGAAACCAGCAAATCTACCTACAGTCTCAGATGCTTTTTCTGAACCTGTTTGGTCTTCCCATTTCTCAAATTCAATTCCAAGTCCTTTAGTTGCTACTAGCTCTGGTATTCCAAATGCTGCCTCATCTAATGCACCCCATACAGCAGTACCTAAATTACCTAACATTGTTGACTCTTGAGGAGTAGTAGTCTCCTCTTTTTCAGCAAATACATCTTGATATATAGAAGGAACAAGTTCTTGAGATTCAATGCTAGAAGGACCATCTTGGTCTAAGCCTGACATTAATCCTCCATCAAGAGCATCCATATATGTAGGTTGTTCATCTAAATAATCAAAATAACTTTCCATAGCATCTTTAGCCATCTTCTATTCCCTTATCTCATATTAGTAAATATATCATTAGCATAATTTTCAACCGTAGTAGAATCTACAGGCTGACCAGTATAATCAGATACAAAAAGCTTAATATCGCTAATTGTAGCAAAATTATTGTACCTAGGGTCATTAGCCCTAGTACCAACAAAATGCTCTAAAAGGGCCATTTCTTGCTCTTTATTACGTCTACTTGCCCTATTACCTTTTTCAAATTTTGATATTGTATTTACAATGACTCCAGTATCTATTCGCTCTGACCTACGCTCATTTGTGGCTTTTTTAACCCGAACACATCATCAATAAGCTCTAATACAGCATCTGATTGATATAAGTCTGGTAATGCACCTATATCTTCTGATGTCATCTGTTGAAGTACTCTTCTATCTTCCTCAGCTTGTAATATTGCTGCGGCTTGAGGATTACCTTGGTCTGCAAGCTTTTGTAATCGAACAAGATTATCTCCAACTCCAAGACTAGGGTCAACATCAGAACTTATACTTGATAAAGGCATAACTTCACCACCAACCCCTGTATATCCCTTTGCCCCTATCATAGTTCTTCTACCAGTTTTTACAGGAAGGTAACTATCTTTTGACATAAAATCGACTGGTAATGACCTTCCCCTTAACATACTATCAGAAGCATCCAATCCAAGTAGAGAATCGACAATTGGTGATTCTCCAGCATATATTGATTCCATGCCTGGAGTATCTGCTAATAACAAATCTTTTGCTGTCCTAACTCCAAAATCTCCAACATCACGACGAGCATCTGGAGAACCAGTAATACTTTCTACTAATAAATTTCTCTGACTCATTAATTCATTTAACCGCTCTTCTATATGCTTTCCTTCAGTCGTACGTAGATGCTGGACAGCATTAATCTTTAAGCTAGTCTTCCCATCATTAAACACTCCAATTAATCCATCTATCTCTGACTGTACCGTTCCTAATTCTACCTCTGCTGCATTTCCAATCTCAATTATATCTCCTAATGCTCTTAAGGAACTTTCGTAACTTTTTGCTTGTTTAGTTACCTCTTCTGAAGTATATAAGCCAGGATTCTTAGTAGTATAAGAGTTTAGCATCTCTTTTTCTTGCCTTCCCAATTGGGATTTAAATTCTTCATACTCTAAAAAATTATCACCATTTTCATTACCTGCATCCATATGTTCAAATATTTCTTTAACTGTAATCTCAGGACCTAAGTCTTCTTTATAAGACGCATTGTTATTTTCTAATATATATATTTCTTCTTTCCATTTTGGATTTGAAGTTAATACATTAATAGTATCTTCCTTATATTTTTGAATCATATTTTCTTCAGAGTCTTCTTTTAAAACATCCAAATTAGCATTAATATATTCAGGAGGCAACTTAGCATTAAAAGCCATATCAGACTTTTCAGAAGCTTCTTTTTTTGATAAATTTAAAGTATTTTGTATATAATTTCCCTGCATACTATTTAATGCATCTGATAAATTATATCCTTCACTTATATTAACAGTAGTTCTATTGAGTCCAGATTGCCTAATAAGATTAATAGCATTTTGATGTATGCCGTAATCTGTCAAATCGTCTAAAGAATTTGATAAATATTCAAATACTTCTGGTGATTCTTTTCTTATTTCTGCTAAAAATTTATTTCGATTTTCTTGTTTTTGTGCTTTAGTATCTCCAGGAACGTTTGCTAATTCACGTGCTAGTGTAGCAGTAGGGTCAGGGGAATCTAAGATTTGAGATACAATTTTATATTTTGTCCTAAAATCTTCTACAGATATAGGATTATTATCTCTATCACGCATTTTAATTTTGCCATCATCTACTGTACGTACATTCCAACTTCCTATTTGTAAATCTTCACCTGCAAATTTCGTACTTACAGAGCTTAGAGATGTTTTTAGAGTTTGAAAAGAATTACTATTTTCAATACTTTCAATTTGAGCATTATTATAGTCTAACTTTTCATTAGCATGTTTAATATAATTTGATTCTGTCTGAAAGCTAGGATTAGAATTTCTAATTCCTTCTTTTGTAAGGCTCCATCTATTCTGCAATACATCTATTAGTTCAGCTCTATCCTCAGGGTCTTGCCATCTAGAACGAACTGTAGCAGCTATATCTAGCATATTACCATTTAATTCTAACTGGTCATCTCCTTCATGTAATAATCCATAGTGCACTAATGAATTTACTTCAAAATCAGAAAGCTCTTCTTTTTTAAAAAGACCATTTATCATTCTATCATCTGTATCTAGCTCATTACTAGTATATGTTCCAGGAGTTGTATCAGTTAATGTTCCTTTGTCAAAATCAATATCTTCAGCGAAATATGCATGTTGCCATAAAGCAGTATTTTTTCCATTTGAAATCCATTTTTCTCTATTAGCAGATTTCTTTATTGAGGCGTTCATGTCAATTTCTTGATCTTTACCGTACACCATGTCTTCAGGATTTACTTTAAGCAGTCTATTATAAGTATGCTCTTGTTTTAATTTCTTTTCATTCATCTCTAACTGCATATTCATTTCTTCTCTACGAGCTTCAGTTTGCATTCTATTCGTTTGAGCTCTTTCAACATATCCCTCAGCCATTCTAGTTAAAGAATCTAATGCTTGTGTTAAAGGTGAATTTCTAATTTCTACTGCCATAATTATACTTTCTCCATATCTACTGGAAGTTTTGAATAGTCTACTAACATATACCCATCATCATTTAAATGTACTGCATTCCTATATGAAGTCTGCAATAAATCTTGAGCCATTACTCCACGATACCTACCTTCTCCCCATTTCTTGTCGATATATTCAAATTCATATAAGTTGATTCCATCTCTAGAACCTATTTGCAATATATTTTCTTTTAATCTAGCATCTGAAGTCCCTAGCCCTGGAGTTACACCACCCCCTGCTTCTGGTACACAGTCTCCATAAAGCTCTATATAGCCATCTGGGCATCCGCCTTGATCAAATCCAGGATCAATGTTGCAAGCTCCAGTAATTAAATTAAAAGTTCCACCTATAGCTTCGCAATTTGCTTGATTCATTATATCGTCATCAACATCATCTATCGCATCGTAATCTGGATTCCAATCTCCAACGCCATCAGATTCAACAGTTTCTGGTAGTGGACCAAATACATCTAAAGCAGCTAAATCTTTTATTGTATCATAAAACTCTTCCATGTGGTCTTTTCTAGCTTCATATATTGATTGTCCCTTTGCTTGTCTAATTTCTGACATTGAAGATGAAGTTACGTTAGCAATAGACTCTGCTCCAAAAGTTGGTTGGTAACTCGAAGAAAATCCAGAAGCGCCTTCTATCGTATCTAAAGTTTGCTTATCTTGAATAGCACCCTGCACAACACTTTTTTCTCTTAGTCCTGCGATATTTCTAATATATCCTTCTTTGCTAGCATCGTATGATTGAAAATACATCCCGTACTCGTCTAACCATTGAGGAGCTGACTCTGGATCATCAAGAAAAGGAGATACTGCATCAGCTAAACTAGTATTAAGAAAATCATCTACAGTTCCACCTTGAGGAGACTCTTCTACAATAGTTCCTCCAGAGCAATCCCCAAACTCACAATTACTCGCTGCACACGAAACCTCTACTCCTGAAGAATCATAACAAGGCACTAACCATCTCCTTCTACAATATCTTCTACCATAACAGCCTCACTCCATAGCCTATCTAAATAGTCAGCCCTTGACTGATATAATGATTGAGATTTTGATTTTGTTATTTCTTTCATTTTATTTAAATAGTCACTCCATAAATTACCTATTTGGACTCCACCAGAATAAGTACTAGAAAAGCCAGATTTTCCAATCATTTTATTAATATCTGTAGACTGAGCAAATACACTTTCTCTTAACCCTTTTCGAGATGTATCTGCTTGTCTTTTAATTTGAGACTCTTCTCTAAAATCATAAGGACTAAGTCCTTCCATTATAGTAGCTAAAGAATCACCAGCAGCTCCAGTTAATTCTCCTATTACATTGGACATTCCTTCTTCGCTAGAAGTTACCTCGCTAAAAAGTTCATCAACATCATAATCTTCCCAGCCTTCTGGATTAACCCATTCTCCCATGCTATTCCAAGGCATTAGTTATTGTCCTCCTAATGATTGATTAAGAGTCATTGTTTCTAATTGAGTAGAGTATAATTGCCCTTGCCATACAAATTTATCTTCATTCATTAGTCTAGCTGCACCAAAAGCATCATCAAAAGTATCAGGGTATGCTTCTGAATAATCCATAATACCTGGGTACGCTGAAGATTTAAATGCATATTTTTTATTGTATTCTATCAGCTGCTCTTTAGCTGTTAAGCCTCTAGATGTAGTAAATGTTACGCTTCCATCTGCATTAATTTTTTGACTTACAGAAGAATAGCCAGTTCCTTGACTAATTTCTTCTGCACTCATGCCCGTTGCATCTATCATTTTCTGCTCAGTTTGTTGTATAAATGTACCAGTATCAAAATCTTCAATTGAAGTCGTCGCAGAATATGGCAAGGTTTCACTATCAAGTTCTGCTCCTGATAAATTAGCATCATCTATAACTACATTAGTAGCATCTGCGGTAGTATCAGTTACAATATCTTTATTCTTATTAAACCAATCACTAACAATTTCACCACTACTTTTAGCTGTACCATCTGCTGTCATCCATTTAGTAAAATCAACATCAAAATTTAATCCTTCTGAAGTAATTCCTCCTGCTGCATTAAAAGCAAACAAACTACTTTTTGCTGTATTTATAGTATCAGCCCAGTCAGCATCACTATCCCATTGCTGTAAATCATTATTATAGGTATCAACAGAACTTTTGTTAAACTTTCCTTGATCTACTAATACACTTTCAGAGTCTATAGCTAAATCAGCGCCTTCCCTACCAATAAACTCGCCAACAACATATCCAACTGGACCAGCTATTGCTCCACCTACAACTTTACCTATAAATCCGAATATGCTTTTAGACTTCTCTTCATCTTCTCTTGCTTGAGTAGCATCTTGAGATTGCTTTTCTTTCCATCTATTTTCCTTAGCAACATCTACTGCTAATTTAGCTGATGCGTAATTAGACATAATAAACTCCTTTTAGCCAATATAATATACTCTTTGTGTTCGGTGTTTTCATAATAAAATTTTTAGAAGTTTGTCCCTAGCATTAAAGATTGAGTAGGCTCTGCTGGTTCACTATATTGCAAGTATGGGTCTTTACTTGTAAGCTCCTCATCTGCAAACCATACTCCAGAAAAATTATTAGTCATACTCGGTGCAGTTGGAGTATTGTTACGCAAATCATTAGCATAATCAATTAAGCAACATTTAAATGAGTCATATGCTACTATATCTGATAAAGCTTCTCCTGTTAAATCCATCTGATTATAAGAAGTAGTCCAACTAGTCTCTATTCCGCTGTATTTTCTCACATTACCATTATTGTTTGCTCCTGCCACCCATCCATCAATAGCATCAAAATCTGCATTACCAAATGAAAGTCCACTGGCTTGTTGATTTGATTTTACAAGAATAACGTCTGCATTTGTAAATGTCCTTCCATAAATAAATATTTGAGCATCAACTGGAATATTATGGATACCACTGGTATCAAATTTAAAAAATGCCCTTGATACAAAAAAAGTATTAGTAAGACCTCCACGACCACCAGAAGATGAAATACTAGCTCTTACTGCATAAGAATTAAAATGACCAGCTGAAGAAGAAAAAGCACCAGACGTAGCGTCTCTTGCAGCAGCCCAACTTAAACTAGAAGTCTTTAATGAAAATCCATCATCAGTACTTGAAAATATTTGACCCATTATAAGCTTACCTTTGGCAAGTAATAAGTACTATGATTAAAATATTCATTTTCAGGTGGAGTAATAGATACTTCTTCATATGCAATAGAATCAAAACTATATTTATTATTTTCAGAATATTGATTATTCCAATAAGTAGCCTTGCCTCCTGATTTAGTTCTTGCTAATGCAAAGTCTTTAAATGCATCTAAATTATCATCTCCAAATGTATCTAG
>TARA_R110002020_G_scaffold72178_2_pt1 | contig 18221 bp, 17 predicted proteins | sample TARA_R110002020 | Tara Oceans TARA_R110002020 (sample SAMEA4396489) | marine metagenome | biome: Westerlies Biome; feature: [MES] marine water layer (ENVO:01000295) within the mesopelagic zone...; material: water (ENVO:00002006), including particulate matter (ENVO:01000060) such... | reverse complement strand
TATATCTAGGCTATTGACAATCGATGCTTCTTTGGCGTTTTCTACAGGGAGAATAAAACCCTTGAATCCCTTCTTTCTGGCTTCGATAGCAATGGGTAGTACTCCCTTGATCGGCCGGAGATTTCCGTCTAATGAAAGCTCACCCATAATCACATAATCTCCCAAAGTTGGAAATTCCACCTGCTCTGATGCCTGTAAGATTCCCATTGCAATCGGCAGATCATAAGCCGAACCTTCTTTCCTGATATCGGCTGGCGCTAGGTTGATTACCACTTTTTGCCTGGGCATTCTATACCCGAAATATTTTAAGGCACTTTCTACCCGCTGCTGGGATTCCTTCACAGCGGAGTCGGGAAGTCCGACCATAAAGAAACTGGTTCCTTGTCCCACATTCACCTCTATGGTGATGATGTTTGCATCTACGCCTGATACTGCGCTTCCAAAAGTTTTAGCTACCATAACATAAAAATATAAAAAGGAGACCTGTTGGTCTCCTCAATATACTAGTTTGATAAAATTAATATTTCACTTTTAGGTAATATTTTGTCTAGGTGGAATGTTACTTTGGTCAGTTTCCGGGGATGGAGTAGTTGGCCGAGGACTTGGTCTAGTCGGAGCAACTGGGTGTTCGAAGTCGTAAATTTTGGCTTTAAGTGCGTGTATCTCACTTTCCGTTTTTTTGATTTGGGAAGAAAGACTGCTGTAGGCAGCATAGCTACTACCCCAAGCGGCGAGGAAAATAATCAAGCCAATTAAGGTAATTGTCACCATGGAATCTGACGTGATTTCTTCCATTCCAAAGACTCCGCCAAGCGTGTCAAAGGCAATGAAGAAAATAAGAAAAGCACCAAAATAGACCAAAAGGGCTATTTGAAGGATTTGGTGAAGTTTTTTCATATGTAAATAATTTGATTTTTAGTGGCTATATGGAATCTCACACGATAGATAATTATCCAGTTTTTATGGTTTAATCGATGTGTTAGATCTCATAAGTATTAACATTAGTTTTAACGAATATACTAAACGGACTGAATACTAGAAAGCTTCTGGTATAAGCCTTCAGTTTGCATTAAGTCAACGTGCGTGCCACGCTGTACAATTTGACCATGCTCGATCACAAGTATCTCATCTGCATGCTGAATTGTGCTTAGTCTATGTGCGATCACCAATGTAGTTCTATTACTCATCAGTTTGGTCAGTGCTTCCTGTACCAAATGCTCGGATTCTGAATCTAAAGCTGAAGTAGCCTCATCAAGAATCAAGATTGGAGGGTTTTTCAATACTGCTCGTGCTATGCTTAGGCGCTGACGCTGTCCTCCGGAAAGCTTGGATCCACGCTCGCCGATACTAGTTTGGTAGCCATCTTCCATTTTTTCGATAAACTCGTGGGCATTGGCAATTGTAGCAGCTTCCATGACCTGCTCTTCAGTTGCTCCTTCTACCCCAAAAGCAATATTATTGAAAACCGTGTCATTAAATAGAATGGATTCCTGCGTCACTATTCCCATTTGGCTGCGCAAAGCTTGTAAATCAAACTCCTTTAGATTTTTTCCATCCAGTAAAATTTGTCCTTCCGAAGGATCATAAAATCTTGGGATTAAATCCGCCAACGTGGATTTTCCTCCACCAGAAGGACCCACAAGTGCAATGGTTTTCCCTCTCGATAAAGTGAAATTGATATTTTTCAACACGTTCACATCCTGGTAGGCAAAGCTTACATTTTTGACTTCAACTGAATTTTCAAAAGAATTCAATATGGCCGGACTTGCAGGGGAACTGATCTGAGTAGGCGTATCTACCACGGTGAAAATTCGCTCGGCTGAAGCGATACCCCGCTGAATACTGCTGACGGCACGGGAGATTTCCTTGGCTGGATTTAGAACTTGAGTGAAAATAATAATGTAGGTAATAAAGTCCGAGGCTCCCAAATCGGAATTTCCGCTGAGCACCAACCCACCCCCATACACCAAAATTCCGGCAACTACGAATACTCCGAGAAATTGGGATATCGGAGATGCTAATTCGTTTTTGCGAGCCATGTTCACGTTCACTCCAGCGTAATAATCGGTTTCTTTGTCGAATTTTCCCTTCATAAATCGCTCCGCATTGAAGGCTTTGATCACCCGCATTCCTCCAAGTGTCTCGTCTAAGATATTGACGATTCGACCAAGTGATTCCTGACTTTGCACCGCTTTTTTCTTCAATCTTCTAGTAATCCCGCCGATAATCGCTCCCGTGATGGGGATGATCAAAATGGTGAAAATTGTCAGTTTGGGAGACATAAAGAAAAGCACTGAGAAATAGAGAATAATGGTCACAGGCTCACGGAATACAACCCGAAGTGACTGCACAATCGTGTTTTCCACTTCTTGCACATCATTGGTCATTTTCGACATCAGATCGCCTTTGCGCTCATTGGAAAAATAGCCAATGTGAAGCTTACTGACTTGTTCGAAAATATCCATTCTCATGCGCTTGATGACAGTAGCGCGCACTTTTGCCAAAACTACCCCCGCTAGATAAGTGAACAGATTGGAGAGGAAAACTGACGCCACAATGATCGCACACACATAATAAAGTGTTCCCATCTTGCCATATTCCTCTGCTATTTGCAGGAAGTTGTAATTGAAGAGGTGGGAAAAGTATTCCAGTGAGAAATTGAATTCAGGCTTCTCGGAATATTGCGTCAGCGTTGCCGGATCTACTTGTTCGAAAATCACATCGAAAAGCGGCTTCAGCAAGGTGAAATTCAGCAAACCAAAAACGATAGAAAGAAACGCGTAGATAATATAGGTAGGCACGAATTTTCCGTATGGCTTGGCATAGGAGAGAATTCGTAGATAGGTCTTCATAAACTAATGTTCGTGGAATAATCTCGCAAGTTACGCAAAAATGGCGGTGGAGGTTATCAGTTAATAGTTGTAATCAGGTCGTATGAAGTTCCAGCGGAAAGCCAATTGCAGGTATTGGGAGGTGGCTGGACTGTCGAGGTCTTGAGCAGTACGTCTTCTGAAAGTATGGGAAGCATCGATAAAGAAATTATGCTTCAACATATAAGAAGCATTCAGATTAGTTTGAACCACCTTGTTCTCGATACCCTGACCGATCACATTATCAAATAATCCTGTTGGACTTCCTTCTAATCTATTTTTCAAGACATCTCCACCCCAGTTGGTCTCTTCGTCTGGATCTGCTCCATAGAGTTGGTACATGGTAGTGAAAGTCAGGTTCAGTTTTGGGATAGGCTGGTAGCGGAGGATTCCTAGCATTTCCCTGAAATTAGCTCCTCTTGGATGGGTAAGTGGAGTTCTCCAATTGCTGTAGGATTGATAGTCGACTTTTTCCTGAAAAGTATAAGGTCGGGCAGAATTGTATTCCAGCTGAAGATCTAGATTCGAAACCTTGAATAGGTCGATGTATTTGAATCCAGCCTGTAGACCGTATTTATTCCGCTTGGAGTTCTTGCCATCTTGTCCAAAGAATTCTGAAAAGACGAACTCATCCAGTGCAAACTGACCGTAAAGCTGCATGGTTGACAAGAAATTCCATTTGTAATCTATCCCGAGCATGACCTTGTCAGGCGTGCCGAGTGATTGCTCCACCCAGCGATAAAAGATAATTGGATTGTAATAATTGAAGTCTGCTTTGTCAGTCATCACAGACTCGAAGAACCCAAGGTTAAGGTTTTTGCCTACATTAAAACCAAGTCTGTGAAAGGAAAACCATTTTTGAGGATATCTACCATCCGTAGGTCGCCCTCTGTCGTAGTCCACATCTGCAGTCATTTGAGTCCAGATATTGGTCAATTGGAATTTCCAAACCTGGGTATTAAGCTTCACAAACATGTAGGGATTGGAAAAGTCGGAAAGCAAAAAGGATCTATAACCTTCCCCGATGAAGTTACGGTCATGGCCGACTTCTACCTGAATGTGTTTGGTGATGTTAAAACTCACATGTCCAAGCGCTGAGAAGTACGTGTAGCCATCTCCATTATATTCCTTCCAAAATCCCTCACCTGGCACAGCGCCATTGTGCTCAGCGTAGCCTTTCACCCAACTAGGGAAAAATGCCTCCGAAGAAGTGAAGTACGTGTAAAAACCAACTTTCTTATCTATTGATCCGCGAAGCACAACTCCACGAGAAAGGCGATTTGGGTTTCGGTCATTGTCGGGCTCGATCCCACCATTCAAGTACAAAACCGGACTTGCGTGGATATCAAACTCATCACTATAATAGTATGCAAAGTCTCCTGGTCTTTTATAAATTGCGTTGAACAGAGGTTTTTTGGAAAGTGGAGTTTCCCAACTTACAAACTCCCAATTATCCTGACTCAGGTAAGCGAGATTGAACTGATCTACACTAGTTCTGATCACCGCGTCATTCGCAATGCTGTCGAGAAAAGCTGCCACATGATCTCTTCGGTAGGGTTTTGCACCAGTGTGGAATACCGGATTGTTTTTGCCTTGAAGGATTTCGTACCGCTCGATTTTCTGGTAATAATCCCGATCGAAAGGAATGTAACTTCCCTGTGCAGTAACAAAAAGTGGAAGTAGAAATATGCCTAATAGAATAAGCAGTCGAGCGTGTAAAGGTTTTTGCATTGCCTAAATCTAAAAAACATTCCTGAAAATGGAATTCGAATACGGCTAAAGAGAGTTGAAATAGTAGTAATCAGCATTTTCCGATTGATTGAATCCGCCTAATAGACATTTGGTTACTGGCGGAGGAAGGGGTTTGAATTTGCTTTGAAATTAGAGTTGAATTTTATTTTTGGGCTAAAACGCCTTGATTTGCATACTCAAATCAAGTTTTTAAATCCTTTTGACCAATTGACTTAGAAATACTTGGCAAAGATTTGGTGAGTTTTGTGAAAAAGCCTAGCTTTGTGCCTCATTTGAAAGAGGTACATAATAACTAGCAATAATATGAAAGCTGATATCCATCCAAACTACAGAGACGTCGTTTTCTACGACACTTCTAGCGAGTTTAAATTTCTTACTAAGTCAACTATCGAAACAAGCGAAACTATCACTTGGGAAGATGGCAACGAATATCCTTTGTTTAAGGTCGAAGTGAGCTCTCAGTCTCACCCGTTCTACACAGGTAAGAAAATGATGCTTGATACTGCGGGTCGTGTTGAGAAATTCAACAGAAGATACGCTAAGAAGTAATTCTCCTATATCTCAGGCTAAAAAGTCTCCCGGAGCATGGATTCCGGGAGACTTTTTTATTTTTGCCTCATGGACTCAATTTTATTGTTTGATGACCCTGCTATTCGCGGCTCGTTACTTCCTTTTACTTTTACCCGACCAGTAGCGGAAATCCGCGTAGGGATACTGAAGGTGTCGGAAAAATGGGAAAAGATCACCGGTGCTTCAGTTTCATTTCTGACCCAAGACTACCTTCAAAAGAAATACCCTCGAAAATCTGGAAAAGCGCTGGCTATAAATGGCGCTTGGCTGCCAGATATTAGAAGTCTAGCTGTATTGAAATCCATTACATCAACTCAGGCGCTGTATTTCGGAAAGACCCTGATCGCAACCTATATCGGCGAAACGGAGAAAAATTTAGTGGCAGTGAAGGGCAAAGAAATTGTCCAGCTCGATTTTGAACCCACATTAGTATTGAAAACCTGGAATATTTTCCAGTTTAATGGAGCGGAGATAAAAAATGATTTTGAGTTGTTTACTAAAGGCAGAAAATCAGCGCAGATCACAGATCCTCATACTAAAGTATATTCTCCCGAAAACATCTTCGTTGAAGAAGGGGCAGTCATTAGAGCGGCGGTTTTGAATGCAGAAAACGGCCCAATTTACATTGGTAAAAACACCGAGATCCAAGAAGGAGCTTTGATTCGTGGGCCTTTTGCGCTTTGCGAAAGCTCTACAGTAAATATGGGAGCCAAAATAAAAGGTGATACCACCGTGGGCCCGCATTCCAAAGTGGGAGGGGAGTTATCCAACTCGGTGATCTTTGGCTATAGCAACAAAGGTCACGAAGGGTTTCTCGGCAATTCTGTAATCGGAGAATGGTGTAATATGGGAGCTGACACGAATACCAGCAACCTGAAAAACAATTATTCCCCAGTGAAACTCTGGGATTATACCGTCGGGAATTACTCCAATACTGGTTTGCAATTCTGCGGACTCATGATGGGCGATCATTCCAAATGTGGTATCAATACCATGTTCAACACAGGGACAGTCGTCGGCATTGGATCCAATGTGTTTGGTCCAGGATTTCCGCGTAAATTTATCCCTTCATTTGCTTGGGGTGGAGAGGAAGGATTCTCTACCTTTTTGTTCCCGAAATTTCTAGAGACAGCAAAAGCCGTAGTGGCGAGAAGAGGACTTGAGTTGAATGCGGAAGAACAAGAAATCTTACGTATGATTTTCGAAATGTCCAAAAACTATAGAATTTGGGAAACCTCATCCTGATTTATTAATTCATGCAATTCGCAGCTATACCGGGTCTTCCCGAAACCAAGTTAAACCTGATTAATGCCGTCAAAAACAATCATTTGGCGCATGCCCTGCTATTCCATGGGCCGGAAGGTTCCGCCAATTTGACGATGGCATTGGCTCTTTGTACTTATTTGTACTGTGATAATCCAAGTGATTCAGATTCTTGTGGAACCTGCGCCTCCTGCCAGCGGATGAGTCGATTGGTAGTTCCGGATTTGAATTTTGCTTTTCCGACCATCGCCTCTTCGAAAGATGATGACAAGGAGGATGATGATAAAATGGATGTGTTGTCCAGCTGGAGGAAGTTTGCGACGGAGCAGCCCTATGGTAATGTCCATGATTTCATCTACTTCAATAATTTTGAAAAGAAGCAGTTAAATATCTCCAAAGGAGCAGCCCGTAAAATCATTCAGGCACTTTCACTTATGTCGTTTGAAGGCGGTTACAAGATTATGATGATCTGGGCACCTGAATACCTTCACCCCTCGGCTGCAAATGCCCTCCTGAAAATTCTCGAAGAACCACAGCCTAAAACGCTTTTTATTTTGGTGACTGGAGCTGCCGATCAGCTTTTGACGACCATACTTTCAAGAACTCAGAAAGTTACGATTCGTGGGTTTTCTGATGAAGAAGTCAAAAGTCATTTGCTCGAGAAGGGACTTTGTGACGAAGCATCTGCAGATCAGATCGCAATGTTAGCCGATGGAAATCTGCGTGAAGCCTACCGACTCGTAGATCAGGTAGAAGATCTCCAGGTCAAAAAAATCAGAGAATGGTTTTTGTCCTGCTACAAAGCTGATTTCAAAAGTATTTTTGGACTTGCGGATGACTTTCACAAGTCGGATAAAGAAGCCCAAAAATCACTTTTACTCACAGGATTAAACGTACTTCGTGAGATTTTGCTGAAAAATGTAGGGTTGGAGGAGTTGCTTCGTACGCATGACGAGGATCGTAAATTCGTCAATAATATTTCCGGTAAGATCCTCAAGGAGGAGCATGTAGGGAAATTATATGGTGATTTCAATACTGCTCATTATCATTTGGAACGAAACGGTAACGCCAAATTCATCTTCACAGATCTATCGATGAACGTGACCAGATTGATGGCGAAAATAAGCTGATATGGAGCAAAAAGTAATTGGTAGAAAAGAGAAAGTATCACTTCCTGATTTAGGACTGTCGCTGGTTTGGGCCAAAGTCGATACCGGAGCCTACACAAGCAGTATTCATGCGGAGAATTTGGAAGTTTTAGAGGTAAATGGAAAGCGAGTGCTGCAATTTCAGCCACTTCTTCCCGGACATAAATCTTATACCGGCGAGATAGTTACCTTTGAAGAGTTCAGAGAGAAAAAAGTGAAAAACTCCTTCGGTCATGCTGAGGTTCGTTATTTGATCGAGACTACCTTTGAGCTAGCTGGCGAAAGTTATTCGGCGGAGTTCACGCTATCCGATCGGTCGAGTATGAGAAATGCGATTCTTCTCGGTCGGAAAATACTCAAAAATCGCTTCCTTGTAGATGTATCCAAAATCAATTTGGCTAGACCTTACCGGAAAAAATAATCAAAGTCAGATTTACCTAACAGGCCTTGTTGAGGGCTCATATTATCTAAAAATTTTCTTATGAAATCGAGCATGATTCAAGCGATATCCAAAGAGGTGCTTATCCATTGCGAGATTCTCCCGAAAAAAAAATCGGGGCAGGTTATCTGACCATAAAAAATCAACTATTAACAGATGAAAATTGCAATCCTTTCCACAAACCCAAATTTATATTCCACCAAGCGCCTGCTGGAAGCGATTAAAGCAGCAGGCCACGAGGGGATAATCGTCAATCATAGCATCTGTGATTTGATTCTTGAGCAAGATGGTCCGTCCATTATTCATAAGGGAGAGAAAGTACTGGGAGTAGATGCCGTTATTCCTAGGATCGGTGCTTCAGTAACTTTTTACGGTACGGCAGTGGTTCGTCAATTTGAGTTGATGGGCACTTTTTCTGTGGTGAATTCTCAAGCTATCGTCCGTAGCAGAGATAAATTGCGTAGCCTTCAGATCATGTCCAGTGCAGGACTTGGTATGCCCAAAACAGCCTTTACTAATTTCTCCAAAGGAGGAGAAAAACAAATTATCGAGCATGTCGGTGGAGCGCCCTTGATTATCAAATTACTAGAAGGAACGCAAGGACTTGGGGTAGTTTTGGCAGAAACGCGAAAAGCGAGCCAGTCCGTTATTGAAGCATTTCATGGATTGAAGGCAAGAATTATCGTTCAGGAATTCATCAAGGAAGCCAAAGGAGCAGATATTCGAGCTTTTGTGGTGAATGGGAAAGTAGTTGGAGCGATGAAGCGCCAAGGAGCTGAAGGGGAGTTTCGTTCCAACCTTCACCGAGGCGGCAAGGCAACTGTCATCAAATTAAGCCGGGCTGAGAAAGCTGCTGCCTTAGCTGCTGCCAAATCACTTGGCTTGGATGTGGCTGGTGTGGATATGCTTCAATCTGCCCGGGGCCCGCTGATTTTGGAGGTGAATAGTTCCCCTGGACTAGAAGGAATAGAGAAAGCTACGGGCATCGATGTCGCTGGATCCATAATAAAATTCATAGAAGAAGGCGTAAATAAGCGTCCATTAAAGATTTCAAGTCAATGAGTCAAGTAGTAAAAATAGGCACCAGAGGAAGTAAGTTAGCACTTTGGCAGGCTTATCATGTGGAGGAGCTTTTGCAAAAAGCCGGGCTGGAATCAGAGATAGTGATCATTGATACGAAAGGTGATCAAATCCTTGACGTTTCCATTGCGAAAATTGGCAGTAAAGGTGTTTTTACGCAGGAATTGGAAGATCAATTGCTGGATGGCCGGATCGATATAGCCGTTCATAGTGCAAAGGACATGCAGTCAAATTTGCCAGAAGGCTTTGAAATCATTGCTTTCACCGAGCGGGAAAAGGAAAACGATGTGCTTGTCTCTCATAACAAATCCGTTTCTCTTAAGAAGGATGTTGTATTAGGAACTTCTTCCACTCGCCGCGTTTCTACGTTGAAGCATTTTTACCCACATGTGAAGACAGTGGAGGTTAGGGGGAATCTACAGACTCGAATCCGAAAAATGGAGGAGGGACTTTGTGATGCCTTGTTACTTGCTTATGCAGGTGCGCATCGCATGGAATATGACCATATGATCGTGGCGGAATTGGATTTGGATGAATTTACTCCGGCTGTCGGGCAAGGATCTGTAGCCATCGAAGTGGCAACCATACTTGATTCGGAATTGAAGTCAAAAATCGCTGCTGCTTGTAATCATCAAGAGACTTCCTTACGGCTTCGTGCTGAGCGAGCTTACCTAAGAGTATTGGAAGGGGGTTGCAGCATACCGGTTTTTGCGCTAGCAAATATTACAAAAGACCAGCTTAGCCTAAAAGGCGGGATTGTGAGCTTAGACGGCAAAGAGCGGATTTCTCTTGTGGTAAATGGAGATTCCAGCCAGCCAGAAAAGTTAGGACAGGAACTTGCTGACCAAGTTTTTGCCGCTGGCGGAAAAGTCATATTAGATCAAATCAAATCAACCTTAAATAAATGAGAATTCTAAGAACCTTACTTTTTCTTTTTTTTTGTGCCTGCGTGTTTTCCTGTGCTGGAAGCAAAGATTACTTAGTCACCATCAAGACTAGCCACGGGGATATCGTGGCAGTACTCTTTGACGATACTCCTGAGCACAAATCCAATTTTATAGAATTGGCTGAAGCGGGAAGATTTGACTCCACAGAATTTCAGCGAGTGATGAAGAACTTCATGATTCAAGGTGGTGATGTGTTTACGAAGGAAAATCTTCCTCCCCAGGAGTGGCCGACTTTGCCGGCTGAGATCAGACCTAAGTATTATCATAGAAAGGGGATGATTGCTGCGGCAAGACAGCCAGACTCTGTTAATCCTGAGCGACGCTCAAATGGTTCGCAGTTTTATATCACTATAGGGAAGGTTTATGACGAACTGGAATTGACTACTGATATGAAGGAGCTTCAAAAGTCGCTGATGAAATACATGGAGCTGGGTAGTCAGGCAGAATTGAAGAATGAATACATCCGCCTTTACAATGAGCAGAAGTATGATAGTTTGACTACTATGATCCTTTCCATGAGAGATGAAATAGAGTCCTCTCTGAATGTGAATTTGACGAAGGAATTTACCAAAGAGCAAATTGAAGCATATACCACTGTAGGTGGAGTGCCTCATTTGGATAAGGAATACACCGTTTTCGGAGAAGTGATCCAGGGGCTGGAAGTGGCTGAAGAGATATCTAATGTGGCTACTAACACTAGAGATAAGCCAATTGAGACAGTTTATATGACGGTGAAAGTAGAGAAAATGTCCCGTAAGAAAATTGAAAAAGACTATGACTACAGCTTCCCAGATGACAAGTAAAAAGAAAGTATTTATCACTGGAGCGAATGGACTGCTTGGACAGAAACTTGTCGCTCAATTGGTGGAAAAGGGAGAGTTTCAGGTGTTTGCTAGTGGCAAAGGAGCATGCAGGCTGCCAGGTGAAGGCTTCGAATACGTTTCAGTTGATATTACGGATGAGTCTGGCGTGGAAAAAGCACTTGGCGAGATCAAGCCGGATGTAATTATTCATGGTGCTGCAATGACTCATGTGGATCAGTGCGAATTAAACCAAGAAGATTGCTACGATGCCAATGTCAATGCGACTGCTTATTTGATTAAGGCTGCAGAAGCGGCAAAAGCTCATTTTATTTTTGTTTCCACGGATTTTATTTTCTCAGGAGAAGAAGGCCCATTGGATGAAAATGCTGAAGCTGCTCCAGTAAATTACTACGGAGAGACTAAGCTCCAAGGGGAACAGCTGGTGAAGGCTTGCCAAACCAAATGGTCGATTGCACGAACCGTTTTGGTTTTTGGGATAGCTCACGATATGAGCCGGACGAATATTATCCTTTGGGTGAAATCTTCTTTGGAAGCTGGAAAAGAGATTCAAGTAGTGGATGACCAATTCCGTACGCCAACTCTTGCAGAGGATTTAGCAGCAGGGTGTATTTTGATAGCTGAGCAACAAGCGGAAGGCATATTCAATATTTCTGGGCCCGACTTTTTGACACCTTATGAAATGGCAAATATCACCGCCGATTACTTTGGGCTGAACAAAGAGTTAATCAAACGAGCAGATTCAACCACCTTTACTCAGCCAGCAAAAAGACCTTTAAAAACAGGATTTATCATCACCAAGGCACAGGAACAGCTTGGATATGACCCGAAAACTTTCCGAGCGGCAATTGGTATTTTAGCAAAACAAATTATCTTAGCCCGCTCTTAAAAGCAGTTTATACACCCTAATTTAACTTTAAAATAATTTATGGCAGCAATCAACGAAACCGAAGAAAGAGGCGAATTTGGTTCTAGTTTAGGATTCATAATGGCCGCAGCCGGTTCTGCCGTAGGTCTAGGGAACATTTGGAGGTTTCCATATTTAGTAGGTGAAAATGGAGGTGGTGCCTTTGTATTTGTTTACATACTATGTGTGCTTTTTATCGCGCTTCCGCTACTATTTAACGAAATAGCCCTAGGAAGAAAATCCGGTAAAAACCCAATCGGAGCTATACGAGACACAGGAGGAAATAAATTTTGGCAGATAGCAGGCGTGCTTTGCGTACTAGTCTGTTTTTTTGTTTTTAGTTATTATTCAGTGATCGCAGGATGGACTGTAGGGTATATTATCACTGAAATCATCAATGTGCCAGTTGATTTTGCTGAGTTTGTAGAGACACCGCTGTATGTGATTCCATTGACATTTTTGTTCATATTAATGACCATCCTTATTGTCTTGGGTGGAGTGTCTGGAGGTATTGAGAAAGCATCTAAATTCTTGATGCCAGTACTCTTTATTATCATCATTTTCATTGCTGGCAGAGCAGTTACCTTGGAAGGCGCAGGGGCTGGCATCGAGTATTATTTAAAGCCGGATTTCAGTAAAATTAATCCAGCTGTTATACTTCAGGCACTTGGTCAAGCTTTCTTTTCCATGTCGGTAGGTTGGGGTTTGATGATCACATTTGGTTCTTATTTACCTAAGAAGTCTAACATTATACAATCTGCAGGATGGATTGCAGGAATGGATACTTCCGTGGCATTATTAGGTGGTTTGATGGTATTTCCAGCGCTATTTGCATTGCTTCCAGGAAAAGATCCAGCTGCAGGTCCAGCATTGGTTTTCGATGTGTTGCCAAAAGTATTTGCCGCAATGCCAGGCGGACACGTAGTAGGAGCCTTATTCTTTATTCTTCTGATGGTAGCAGCATTGACATCCACTATATCTATGCTTGAGGTGCCAGTAGCCTACATGATCGATGACAGAAAGTGGGGTAGAAAAAAAGCAACTTGGACGATTGGTCTAGCTGCAATGGCACTTTCTGTTCCTTCAGCATTATCTCAGATTCCAGGGACGTTCTTTGCCAATTTCCATATCAATTTCTTTGGCAACCCGCTGCAAGGGTTCTTCGGCATCATGGATTTTGTCTTTGGTACGTTTGCTGTGATCGTGATTTGTTTGATGCTGGCGCTTTACACAGGTTGGGCATCAAAAATCTCTGATTATGCTGATGAGTTGAGATTGGGTGCGCCAATTTTCAAAGGGCCTTTCAGAGCAGGTTGGATTTTCTTCGTCAAGTGGATTTGTCCAATCGTAATCATTTTACTTATCCTTAATATGGTGGGGGTTTTTGGTACAGCGCAAGCTGCCTAGAGCGAACTCATTGAGATAGAAATTGAAAAGGAAGTCTTCGGGCTTCCTTTTTTTGTTTTTCAAGTTTAACCACAGAGTTCACGGAGTACACGCGGAGGGCGCTGCTCTGAATTTTCCTAATTATGGGTGAATTTTCAATTTAGTAGTATGGTTCGAAAACTGATTACTTAACACAGAGCACTGATTACTTTTCACATCAAACCTTTCACTGGATTTCCCGCTTGGCAAGGGAATTGCTAATTTTTCTTAAAATCCATCGTTACTAAGCTTACTAAACCAATAACTACATAACCATGAAAAAACTTATCCTTTCCCTAGCCTTGCTGGCATTTGCACTGACTGGCTATTCGCAGGGCTTTTCTTTTGGCCCCAAAGTAGGTCTGAGCCAAACCAAACTCGATTTGAAATCTGATGATTTCAAAAACGGTGATTCCAAGTTTGGTTACCATGTGGGGCTTTTTGCAAGAATCGGACTAGGTCCCCTTTATCTACAGCCGGAAGTATTGTACACGCAGACTCAAGGGCAATTTACATTCGATCCTGCTGATGCTCCGATCAAAGACTATGAAGCAGATTTCAATCGGGTAGATATTCCAGTGATGGTAGGTATGAAATTCTTTAAGTTACTAAGGATACAAGCTGGCCCCATAGCAAGTATTAATGTCAATTCTGAGTTGAAAGATGCGGGGAATACCATTCAAGATGTTGAATTTGATGATGCGACAATTGGGTATCAAGCGGGTCTTGGTTTGGATATCGGAAACCTGATCATCGATGCCAAGTACGAGAGTTCCTTAAATAAAGTGAGTAGTAGTGTAGGTGATTTCAGCACAGACCAGCGTGTCAATCAATGGATACTTTCTGTAGGATTTAAGCTGTTTTAGAAAATGATTTTCCATTTAAAAGCCCGATCGATTTATGTCAGTCGGGCTTTCTTTTACCACAAAGTATCAAAGTCAGCAAAGGTTAATGAGCTACCTGGTCATTGAATTTGAAAATTTGAAAATTGATCATTTACTTCTCAACCAATCTAGTTTTATAAATCACCGAATAGTCGTTTTCCGCCTCCGAGAAATTAAGTGAAAACCAGATTTCGTCTTTTGAGATGTATTTATTCAGATTGCCTAAGATTTCTGGTTTGGAGATAAGTGGGCTGATGCTTGTCCCATCAAAAAGTACTTTTCCTTGTGTATTGAATTTACTGCCTTCGTCAAATATTTTATTGATGTCTCCTCCAGCATTTGAGTTGGCTTCCTCATAGTCTTCATCGGACAAGCCGGCCAAGAAATCAACTAAAAAGAGATTATCCTCTAGTGCGATAATGCTATTGATTGTCCCAAGAAAGAAGTCTCGAATATCAAATGAATTTTCTTTACTGTTTTCTTTCGGCACCTTTTCTATAAATGAAGTAAAGGGGATTGATTTTACGGAGTTTGGAGCGCTAGTCGAGTCGAGCTGATCAAAAGCGTATCCATAGATTTTTGGCTCATTTCTGAAGTTAATAAAAAGGGAGTCTTCGTTAGCACTTAAGTTCAAATAATAGTTTAGCAAAGGATAGGACTTCTCAGTACTGCTGAATTTTGATGCTTTCGGAAAAGGGATTAGTGGAGAATATGAGCCTGTTTCCAAATCTAACACTTCAAGCTGCTTTGAGTTTTGTTGAAATTCGACCCCTTGGTGACCATATTTTTCAGAATTGCGTCCAGTGAGATTGGTGTAAAATTTATTGTCATGGATCACACTGTTATTTGCTCCACCTATGATCAAACTGACTGAGGAAGCAAAGTCCGGTTCGTAGTTTTTTAGTAATTCACCTTCCAGATTATAGGAGTAAACCCCTCTCGAGGTCGGGATAAGGAATTCAGAATTGCTTGAAAATTTGGCGATTCCAGTTCGGTTTCCCGCATAGTTGTTTGGGCCTTCACCTTTAAGCATGTAATAGTGAAGAATTTCTCCGGCAGAATTAGTCACGAAAAGCGTGTCAGTATTGGTGTCAGAGAGCAAAAAAGTGTTTCTGTCCGGACTGATGTCCATCAGTTCGAGATTCCCGAGATAATCCACGACCAGCGAGTCATAAATCTCAAATTTTAATTCTTGTTCCGAAAGAGGAGTGGAGGATTTGACTTCTTCTTTTTCACCGGAGCAGGATAGGATGCTGAGCGCAAAGGATAGGAGGCATAGATAGGTTGGGCTTTTCATCTCTGAACGAGTTTCAGTTTATAAAAAGTGAGGAACTCTTGCTCCTCGCCAATGTAATCGTCGTTTCTCAGTGCGTAGAAAGGTTTGGAGAGAGACTCTATGTTTAGGATCTGATCAATTGTATTTGGAATGATTATTTCATTTGACCAGATGGAATCGGTATTCATGAATTTTAAAATATGCCGTTGAAATTCATCATATTTTGGGAAATTCTCAGGGTTTTTCAATTCATTTTGCGTGAACATGTCCTCGCTTATTCCTTCAGTATATGTGATGAAAATCCCATCAGGGCGAGGGTAAAATCCTGAAATCCTGCCGTCTAGCATCTTATACCTAGAGATGTATTCATATGCCTTTGAATGCTCTCCGTTGTCAAAGAAAACCGATGGTGAAAAAGTAAAAGTTCTTATGAGTTTGAATCCATTTGCCATATCATAGCTGTGGATTAAAGGTTCATTATTCAGTACCAGGTAAAGTTTTTCGTTCACTATACCAAATCTTAACGCCGTTCTTTCATAATATTTATCACTACTATATCTGGATGTCGGGGGTATCTTTACAACTGGTTCAGCTTCACCTGTTGTAAGGTTTAATTTTTCCAAAAGGAAATGATCTCTGAAGAAAAATGGATCATATTGATCTGCTCCATTTCTTCCTGGATACCAGGCAATCAGATGACCATTCCAAGGTTCAAAATTTCTCCCAAATGACATTCCATCGTTTGAAATTGACAAGAATGGCATATCAACTTGTTTTTTAAGCGTGAGATCGGGATTGAATTCATACAGCCAGCTAAGAAAACTCATTCCATAAAGTTTTCCCTGTTCATCATAACGAAGTGTTGTAGGATAAATAACCGCTCCAGGCCCTTCCTTAGGGTAAGACTGCTGATTTAGGATCTCTCCAGTTTCATCAAATTCGATCAGACTATTCGGTTTAAAATCAAAAATTACCCCTCTACCATTTCGGAACTCTCCTCCATCTACACTTCCCAAATAATCCACCTGAATAGAATCTAGAACCTGTAATTCCCATTCATTGGAAGTCTCAGTGGATTTCTCTTTGGACGTTTCTGAATCTGAAGAGGAACAAGCTAGAAAGCTAAAAGCCAAAAAGGCTACTAAAATGTGTCTGTAAATCATTTTTCTGTCAATTTCATTTTGTAGACTCTTAAAAAATCTTCTTCCACGTCCTCTGCCGGTATTCTTTGAAAATACAGGAAGTCTTTATCTGCCATAAATCCACCAGCATTTGTGCCTGCAGGAAAATCCAGAGTTCCCAAATAAGAGAAGCTCTTTTCGTCAAAAACCATGATTCCTGGTTTAGCTTTTAAGGCTGCTTTTTTGTAGATAGCTGACCCTTCTTCTTCCTGACCAGAGCTCCAAAGTGCCCTCGCTTCTTCCATGATTCTCGGATCAATACCTGGATAGTATTGAATCAGAATTTTCCCCTCTATGATCACTATATTTTGAATTGCAGCTGTACCTCCATTGATTGTGACATTTCCGGGAGAAAACTCAGTTCTTGGAAGACCTTCTACTATATGGAAATCTGGTATAGCAAGTTGAATAGCTGTGTCGAGTTTTGCTTCTTCTTCCGAAAAGTCATAAATATAGAGGGTTGGATCTGAGCCATGAGAAAGGTATAATTTACCGCTGCTCACATTATATGCTGGAGCATAATCACTTTGCACGTAACCCATTCCGTCAAGGAATTTAGTTTCTGGTTCAAAAGGCCCAAAGTCCTGCATTTCCCCAGTTTCCAAATCAACGAGTTCAACGGCTTTATAGGTGTCGTAAAATTTTTGTTCGCCAGCATAGGTGTTACGCCCACGAAAGGACTTTGTCAATAGATAATCTTTTCCGCCAAGTGAAATAATCTCGGCTGTAAGTCCAGGTGCTGAAGATGATCCTGCGCTACTCATAGCTTCAGCGTGATCGATTTTTTTGATCATATTGCCGCTTAGGTCATAGATGAAGATTCCCTTCATTCCGATTAGAATTACCTTATCCTTTCCCCAAACAACTGGCAATTCCAGTTTGAACCCATAGGCATCAGGCGTATCTTCTTTTTTGGAGAATTGACCAAGGATTTCTCCATTTGAATTTGTTATAATAGTCTCGCTAGAGGGAAAGTCGAAAAAGGAAACAAGGCTGCCCTCCTTGTTTACAGAAGTCATTAAAGGATTGCCTAAGATTTCTAAGTCTAGGGAGTCAACGACATCTATGGAAAGTTCGATTGGAGTTACTTCAGTAGCAATTTCTTTTTTCTCACAGGAAAAAAGGCCAAATGAGCTAAATAGGAGTAAGATTAATAGGCTTTTACGCATTTGAATACGGTTTGTGGATTAAATGAATAAGATAGTAGTTAATCAGTTGACACCAAAAAAAACTCAGCCTGATTGACTGAGTTTTGTATTATTTGTTACTAAAAGTAAAAGTTATTGGTCTCCTTTTAAGTGACTTACAGGCCAATGCTGTTGATGTCCAATAGGAATTATTCGATTTGGCTTTTTACATAAGGCCAAATCGTCTCAAACACAATCTTATGCCCTTCCTCAGTTGGGTGAATGCCATCAGGAAGATTTAGCTCAGGAATTCCACCAACATTTTCCAATAGAAATGGAATGAGTGTGACGTCCTTTTCTTCTGCTACTGCAGGGTACATTTCTGTGAATTCAGTCGCATATTCTTGACCCATGTTTGGAGGAATCTGCATGCCAGCCAGAATGATCTTGGTGTCAGGAAATTTTGACCTGACTTTATCAATAATTTTAAGCAAGTTGCTTTTGGTTTCAGTCAGTTTTATTCCTCTAAGT
>TARA_R110002020_G_scaffold174704_1_pt1 | contig 18241 bp, 11 predicted proteins | sample TARA_R110002020 | Tara Oceans TARA_R110002020 (sample SAMEA4396489) | marine metagenome | biome: Westerlies Biome; feature: [MES] marine water layer (ENVO:01000295) within the mesopelagic zone...; material: water (ENVO:00002006), including particulate matter (ENVO:01000060) such... | reverse complement strand
ATCATTCATAACTACATAGCCAAGCAGCCCCGTTGCGCCATAACCTTATAACGGACCTGTTCCGTGCTTGGCGTCCTCCTTTAGGCTCATTGTTCTCTGCTCAATAGTCCGTCTTGAAAGGACGATGTACCCATTTGGAATCAAAATTCATCATTCATCATCCATCGTTCATCATTCATAACTGCATAACCAAGCAGCCCCGCTGCGCCATAACTTCATAACTGATTTGTGTACCTACAAGAATCAAAAATTCAACACTCGGAATCCATTATTCAAACCCCGTCATTCATCATTTATCATTCATATCTCATAATTCATCATCATTCCTAAGGGCCAAGCCCCCATAGTATGGACCAAGAAATACTTACAAGAAGAAATTTATAAAAAACGGTACTTTTACTGTCACGTTTTTGACTGCTTCTTTGTCTTACATTATAAACCGCATGGAGGAAATTCATAAAATCCTGACCACCTATGCCTATAACATTATCGGCTCCATGGACGATGCCAAGGATGTGGTGCAGGACGTGGTGGAGAAGTATATAGAGCTCGATAAGGCACACATCACGAACGAACGGAACTATCTGATAAAAAGTACCATCAATCACGCCATCAACCTTAAAAAAAAGAAAAGCTACCAGGCCCAATTTGGAAAGTGGCTTCCCGAACCGGTGGCATTTAACGCTACAGATACCGAGATCATAAAGGAACAGACCGCTTCTTACACCTTACTGGTGTTGATGGAGAGGCTGAACGCCCTTGAGCGGGCGGTATTTATCCTTCGGGAAGGGTTTGCCTATAGGCACCATGAAATTGCCGAGGTATTGGATATTCAGGCGGACCATTCCCGGCAACTATTTCTAAGGGCCAAAAAAGCGTTGCAAAAAACATCTTTTAAAAATAAAATAAGCGATACCGCCCTGTTGGAATCCTATATAACCGCCATCACCCAAGCGGATATCCAAAAACTGGAATCCCTATTGATCAAGGACGTGGGACTGATGGCGGATGGGGGCGACTCGGTAAAGGTGGTTTCGGGCTGTACAATGGGAGCGGTTCAGACTGCCCTTGTGTTGCAGAACGTCTACGGAACGTACTTATGGGACAAGCAGTTCTTTATTACCGCAATGAACCATCAACCCGCTATTGTGTTCAATACCGACCAAGTGGTCCACAATTGTCAAATTCTCGCTGTTGCCAACGATCGTATCCGCGCATTTTATTCCATTGTAGATCCACAAAAGTTGAAAACCATAAAAATTCCATAAGCCTGTCACATTTTTTTGTTCGCAATTGTCTTCAAGAAAAAAAACATATGCGAACACTATTGCGAATCGACAGCAGCTTGCGGAACGAAGGATCTTACAGCAGGCAGTACGGGGATATTTTTATGCGGCTTTGGCTGACGAAATATCCGGACACCAAGGTGGTATACAGGGATGTGGACCAAAACAAGCTCCCCCATTTGTCCCGAACCTTTGTAAATGCACTCTTTGAAGGTAAGAGGGATGCGCTGCCCCTTGAGGTTTCCAACGGTATCTGTGGGGAAATGAAGCAGGCCGACATTCTACTGATCACCTGTCCGACGTACAATTTTGGGATTCCCGCTTCCTTAAAGACCTATTTCGATCATTTGGTAAGGATCAATGAAACGGTCAAACATGACGGATCGGGCGGGTATACAGGGCTTTTGCCGAACAAAAAAGCGTTTCTGCTCACCAGCATGGGAAACAGAAAATCCAATCCCGAAGTACCCGAACTTTTTGAAATGCACCTTCAAAAATTATTGAATTTTATGGGTATCACGGATGTCCGTATGATGTCCGTACACGGTACGGCATTACCTGATTTTATGAAGGACCAAGAACCCCATTATATCGAACGATTAAAACAGCTTATATGAAACGCACAGTGGAGATCAAGGAAGCGGTAATCGCTTTTATAAAGGCTGGGGACACCAATGATGTACAATTGCTCGGGGAGGTGCTCCATCAGGATTATCAAAATGTACAGGATGGCTTTTTTGGGGAACAAGGACTCTTCCGTTTTTCCAAATCGGATTATATGGAACGGGTGGGCAAGAAAATCTTTGGAGGTGTCCCGAGAACCATCATTTTCCGTTCCATAGAGCTTTACGGTGCCCAAATGGCCGTGGTGAACGCCACTTTGGCACGTAAGGACCTTCTTTTTAGATCGGTGATCGTTGTTGTGAAGGACATCGGAGATTGGAAAATCTTGTACAATTTGCCCCGGATCGAAGTGGTGCCTTAGACCCACTGCATAGAACAAGCCTTTTTATTTACTTATTGGGGGCGTTATTTTAATTTGCCGAATCCACAAGGGTTTCTTGTCGCTGAAAAAAAACTAATTTTGTGACCTAGGGTAAATCCAAAAATTAAAAATGACCATATTCCCCGTCACCACATCTACGCTTTCGGCAAAGGAATTGGGCGAGTTTATAATGGATAGATACCAACTTCCCAAAGGTTTCGGTTGCGAACTCTTTAGGACAGGAATCAACCACACCTATTTTCTTTCCGACAAGGGAACAAAATATGTGATAAGGGTCTATAGCCACCAATGGAGGTCTAGGTCTGAAATTATAGCGGAACTCCATCTTTTAAGGTTGTTGAAGGCGAACGATATACGCGTTTCTTTTCCGATCGAAGATAAAAATGGGGAATTCATCCAGGAACTGAATGCACCGGAAGGGATCAGGTACGTTGTACTGTTTTCTTTTGCGGTAGGGGGTAAGGTCAGGGTGATGACCGAGCGGACTTGTTTCGCCATCGGTTCCCTGATGGCAAGGATGCACGAACTGACGGAAAATAATACCATCGAACGAACAACCTATAATAAGCGAACGCTTATGGAAACCCCGTACGATCTTCTCAAACGGTTTTTCCCTGCCGAATTACCGGAGATGGAATACATCAAGTCGTTGGGCACTTCTTTTAAAGAGGTGGATTTTAAGGACGTTCCGAGCGGAGTGGTACATATGGATATCTGGTACGATAATATGGCCGTACACGACGAAAAGGAAATTACGTTGTTCGACTTTGATTTTTGCGGTAACGGATGGCAGATTTTAGATGTTGCCTACTTTTGTAAACAACTGTTTTTCTTGGAAACTGATAAAAATGTATACAAATCAAAGGTGCGATCTTTTCTGGATGGCTACCGAAAGGTTAGGAACCTATCGGATAAAGAGATGGCACTGATTCCCCAAGCGGGAGCCGCTGTTTTTGTATTTTACCTTGGGGTCCAGGCCAGAAGATTTGATTGGTCCAATATATTTTTGACCGAAAACTATCTTAAAATGTTCGTAGGGCGGATAAGGTCCTGGTTGGAATACCATCGCACCAATGGGGTCAATATGGGTGATAGGTAAGCTGTTTCGATGGGTTCGGTACCATTTATATACAGGATGACTAGTGTCGTGTCACGCCTAGTTTGTCGGTTAAGTCGCCGTTATTTTTTAACGAAGACCAGGTGAAAAAGAACAAGACTTGGGGTGGCTAAAGCAGGGTTGACACGACACTAGGGAGAAAAAGGCCTAAAATGATATGAAAAGCGAAGAGGTGGAAATATTTTACCCAAAAGAGCCGTCGGAATGGCGGGAATGGCTGGAAAAAAACCATGGTTCCCACCAACAAAATTCATCATCCATCATTTAACATTCATCATTCATAATTCATCATGTAAATGGGACCATTGGGCTTTTAAAATTGATTAAACATTTAAATTTTCAGACATGCAGCAAAATAAAGAAATATTGATAAAAGCCAATAACGCCATTAAAAACGGTGACCATGAAGGATTTTTGGCATTCTGTACCGATGATACGGAATGGAAATTCATAGGTGATCTGACGTTAAAAGGAAAAGATGCCGTTCGGCAATGGATGGCCGAAAATTACATTGAACCACCAAAATTTGATGTGAAATATTTAATAGAGGAGAACGATTTTGTGACGGCGGTCGGTGAGGTTAGCATGACCGATAAGGATGGAAGGGCGACCCATTATTCCTATTCCGATGTTTGGCGTTTTCGCAATGGCAAAATGGCCGAACTCAGCGCATTCGTCATCGAAAACAAGTAGTGCACGGAACGGCAAAATTTCGCCATGGCTAGAGGGAAACCATTTTTCTGATAATATTGAAGCGGCTATGGTATTTGTGAACAAGGTAATTACTCGTTGATCAACGCAATTTTTTCGTTCACCTTATCCATAAAGTTGTGCAGATAACTGGGGACATTTTCCTTCATTTGGTCGATTCTCCATGTTTTTAGATTCCCGTTATCCAAATATTGAATAAAAAGGCCTCCTCCATCCGCACAATCGGGACAACCAAAGACGGTTTCGTTATCCTTAAGAAGCTGATCGGGTAAAAAGTCGACTACGTCCTTTACTTCCTCAAAAAGGGCATTGTCCAATTCCGAGAATTCAAAATCCTGTCCCGTATAATCGCCAGCGGTATCTTTGTATAATTTGCTGTCCGTCACTTTAAAGGTCTGCACACAGGTTTCTCCGATACAAAAACCATAGAAATGGCCAAAAATTAAATAGTTCCCTTCAGTAGCTCTATTGTCATCATCGTTTTTACAGGAAAATAGGGTGCCAATGGCAAATGCGAGCAATACTATTTTTTTCATGGCACAATTTTGGGATAAGATGTACCAATCGCTATTTGGTTGCGTTAGAATGGTTTATTGTACAATGGCGTACGTTCATATGAAGATTTATGGCTTTTCTTGTCATGTAATTGTTAAGAATTTTCTCTCTAATCCAATATCAGGCGTAGTTGCTTTTTTTGCAAGGGGATCTCAAAGGCCCCCCGTACTTTTTTAAAGGGCAGATCCATCCCATGGTTTATCCTTAAATAGGCATTTGGCGTATATTCATCGGCACTGTTCAAGGTAATCTCCACTTCACCTGTCTGCGTATGGTACACCACCTTTTCAAAGGTCCCCGCGTCCAGCGTCAACCATAATTTTTTTGGTGCTATATATACTTTCGACTTTGCAGCGGTGGTAGGCCGTACCGTGACCTTATCCGTATCCATACTGAGGTTGCCACCGTAGGCCAACCAGCCCAGATCCTTGTCCTCGGTAAGGTAGGTGGAGGTGTTTACGGCGTATCCGTAAAATCCGGAACCATAATCGCCAGACAAATAATCTATTCGCAGCTCGGTCGGATACGAATGGAATGCCGCCGGACCGAAACCATCTTCCGTAATGTTCGCGATACCGCCAAGAAGACCCCCGTAACCCACTTTTAACAGGTAGGGATTGTTGGTTTTTCGGTATTGCTCCAATACCGGAATGGCGTTCAGGGAGGATCCGTAATGGTGGATCTGTCGTTCTACCCTGGACAATTTACCCCCGTACAGGAAGTCCCAGTACCTGCGCGCATTTCCATTGTAGGCCCAATGGGGCATGGTGGGCATATAGGCCAAAATAGCGTTTAGGGTCACGTTGGCCTTGTACTCGTACCCAAAATAGTCCGACCACATGAACACCTCTTCCTGGCCCGTGGAATCCCAGGGCATTTCACTGCCAAATGGATAGTCCAGCGCCTTCCATTGGTCGGCCCTTACTTTCATTCTGGCCTCCAGGTCCGTGGCCATCTCCATAAGGTTTTCGTTTTTAAGGTCTTGTAGGATATAAAGGAACACGGAACCTTCCATCTGTCCAAACTGGGCGTAATAGGGAGCCTGCTCCACCATGGCGACCGAGGTATGGTATGCCTGTTTCAAATACCAGTCCCAAGTGTGGTTTTCCACCAAGCCGACATGGTACCGTGCCAAACGGTACATCGCCCAATAGGCGGCGGCCACATGGGGATAGTTGTAGGACCTACCGGGATCATTGGCATGGTTACGGTCCCAAGCTGCCCATGTTTTATAGTTGATGGTATCGCTGTAAGTGCCCTTGGGCAGGGAATCCGGCTCGTAATAAAATACGCTCTTCTTAACCCCGTATTTGTGTTCCCCTTCGCTGTATTGGATATTGCCCCAGAGGGTTGCGTCAACAAAACGTTCCAATTTTTCGAGCTCCTGTTTGTCGGGTTGGATGTGCTGTTTCATGATGGCGGCCAACCAGCCACCGGCTCCCCCTTCATCGCTCAGGCCGGCTACCCATGCCCTACTGTCCTGTGTCAACTGTTTTTTGGTTTCGTAATCGTAACTGATGACCGAAGGGTTTCTTTTAAATATGGGATCGGGTCGGTCGAACCACTGTTCCGTGGTGAGGAAATGGCCAAAATCCTTGATTACCTCGGCTTCCGGTTTGATCACCTTGTAGTGTATGGTCTGTCGTTTGCCGTCCGTATAGGTAACGGTCAACCTTGCCTGTCCCCATTTTTTCCCCTGAACGGTATACATACGCACCCCTTTTGGGGTTTGTCCATTTTCTTTAATGGTTAGGGCACCTTTGGGTTCGGTCTGCAGGGAGGCCACTTCGCTTTGATGGTCTAGGAACAATTGCGATTTAATGTCCTGTGGCAGCACATAGCCCGGGATGCTGTTCGCAACGGGCCGTCCTTCCGTAAGAAGAACGTCCTGAATTTCCTGGATACCTTCCGCCAATACAAATTTTAAAGCAAAATTTTTGGATTCAGCGGGCTGTAGGACCAAGGAGGTAGGGGAGTTCCACTGGGTGACTCCTTTCCATTCCTTTTCCGCATACGCTTTTGTGTAGACCATCCATTCGTGGAACCCTTCAAAGACAATGCTTCTGGGGGTGGGGTCGTCCAATAGGGGGCGATAGGCCTCAAATGCCATATTTTCTTCCGGCAGCACCACTAGGGCGGGACCCCTGCCATGTAAGCGCTTTACTTCCAAATAGCCGGCATCCATACCAATGTACGGATCAAAGAACACATTTTGGGCATGGGTCTCATCCAACGATTTGCCTTCCAGGATATTATTGAAGACCATGGGAATGCCCAATGCCCCTATTTCAATGGCGTTGGCCGATTTGTTGCTGATTTCGAACCTTAGCACCAGGGTGGAATCCACCGATTCGTAAAACCGTCTGATGGTCACGGGAATATCCTTCGGCAAGGTGTTGGCCAGATCGGCCCCAGCAACAATGGTTCCAGAGGTTTTCAATGGGGTTACGGTGGCACGTTTCGAGGCCGTGGAATAGTCTTTCCATTCCCCTTCCATCTCCTTGATGCGCAAGTTGATATCGCCCAAATGGTACATCCCGTCCTTATCCCTTATTTCCAGTCGGTCACTGGGGGTGAAGTCAAAATCGGGGTCCTTCTGGGGACGGAGTCCTGCGACCGTCTGTGAGGCTTTTACCAATTTTAGTTTAAAACCGGGCGTGGCGAACTTCTGATAGACCTCCGCAATGCCCAGGGAGGGTTCCTTTTCTTCGATCTTGCTCCAATAACCCTGTGCCTGTAAGGAAGTGGACGCTGTCAGGAAAACAAGGGCAAATAAACTGTATTTCAAATGTTTTTTCATAGGTATTTTTAATGTCGCTTTGGTCTCCGTTGGGAATTATTCGAGGGTTACATCCAGATAGACCGAATGGCGCCCATAGGTCTCATAAAAAGGCTTAAAGAGTACCCCGTTTATAAGGAACTCCAATTTTTTTGGATCGCCCGCAATCGATTTGCCGATATCTTCCATATTCAAGGTAACCTTGCGCCACTCTTGTCGCGCTTCGGATTCTTGGGCGGCCAATAAAATGGGTCCGTAAAACAGGCTGGCAATATTTTGCTGGTCCATAACGGGATCCAAGTGGAAACCAAATGGCATGCGCAGTTCCACGGTATCGCCGTCCTTCCAGGCACGGTTTAAGGTCAGGTAACTGCCAGGTTCGGCCTTTACCTTTTCTTCCTTGCCATTGATGTGTACGAAAAATCCATTGGTCGCCCATTTGGGGATGCGTACGTTCAGATCAAATTTGCCGTTCCCGTGAATGGTCAACAAGGTATGGTCTTCATTTGGGAAAGCGGTGGCCTGTTCAATGGTCACCTTCCTTTCCGTCCATTTTAGTTCGGAAGGCACGAATAGGTTTACATAAAGGGCCTTGTTGTCGGCACTTTTAAAATAGATGGAGTTCTGAAGTTTGGTACTGCTTTCAAGGGCGGTGCCGTTACAGCAGGTAAATCCTTTCATATCCGCATTGCCGAACCGCTTTATGGACCCGGGCCTTAATGGCACATGGTATGTATTTGCGGGACTGTCTTCCGCCACGGAAGCAAGGATGTGATTATAAAGTCCACGTTCGTAGTAATCCATCAATTCCGCACGTTGATCGTACAGGAACAGGTTTTGGGTAAGCTTTAGCATGTTATAGGTAGCACAGGTTTCGTTCTGGCCTCCCGAGGATAGGCCATTTTCATAAAGGGTAGCGGGCTGACCGATAAAACATTCCGCATTGGCGGGATTTCGGGCCCCTGCCACTCCCCCGATGCTGTACATATAATCGTTCATGGCCTTGTACCAAAAATTATCCGCTATACGATAATATTCGGGCATATCGGAATTACCGTACATTTCCAGGGCCCCAATGATCTGTGGTATGTGCTGGTTGGCATGCAGTCCCCTAAAGGTATCCACATTTTTTGCCAATCCGTGCGAATGGCCCGCATCACCGAAGAAAACTTTTATATTGTCGAACAATTGGGCCACCTCCAAGTACCTTCGCTCTTCCGTTACCCTATAGAGCCTTGCCATCACTTCGTTCATCCCGCCAAATTCCCCCGCAATGTATCGGTTCCACATACTGATCAGGGTCTCGGTGGGTATCCGACCTATACGCGCGTGCACCCAGTTTCCCATGCCCTTTGCAATATCAAGTGCTTTTTCGTTACCGCTAACATCGTACACATCCAGCAGCCCGGCCAGGATTTTGTGCAATGTATAGTAGGGGGCCCAGATTTGGGTTTTCTGCCCGCCGTAGGTGGCGCCATTTTCCAGCATGATGAACTGATCGGGGGGGTACGCACTGATAAAACCCACTCCCCAATTCCAGTAATCGGTACGGATATCCGCTTCCCCTAAGGCCGAGTCATAGTCCGTTTTTCCCGGCCCGGGCGGCACCTGCGTAGGGTCCGCAACATAATCGCCCCCGATTTCCCTTGGATGTCCGGACAACTGTGCCAAATGGTGCAGGGTATTGACCATATATTCCATCTTGGCAGCAAATTTTTCTTGAAGGGACGGATCATGGCCCGTACCGGCAAATGCCTGTGCGATCGCCGTCAGGTAATGTCCCGTGGCGTGTCCGCGCAGTTTGGTCTCTTGGGAATCCCATACCCCTAATGGCTGTGCCCCTTGCGGCTGTTCCTGCCCATAGGCATTGCGGAACATATACAGGAAGTCGTCGGGATTTGTTTGGGCGAGGGTAGTGGTGAACTTATCCCTGTTCTCCATAAATTTTGAGCTGTTCCCGTGCACATCCGGTTTCAGGGCTACCTGATCTAGGTGGAACATGGACAGTTTAAGATGGGGTGCGGTAGGTTCCTTTGTCGCTTTTACCGTCACCAATGCCTGGGGCTTTAGGTCGGTCCCGGAAATGGTCCCGGTAACGGTATAGGTGCCGGGTCTCGATACACCGTTATTATCGGTGGGTGCCGGCCATATCACCCGTGTTTTGGGCCCTGAGATTCCATCCCGGTAGTTTCCCTGAACATATCTGGGAAGTCTTGGAAGATGGCCCACCATGGTTTCCACTTCTACATCGGGAACACTGTTTAGAAAGGCATTGTAAAGTTGGGGCTGGTTTCCCGGAAACTGCGGAAGGTCATCCACTGGCCCTTTGGTCTCATTAACAACATTGTCATCGACTTTAAAGGAATTGGAATGGATCAGGGATATCTGTTTTTCGTTCAACGGGATCCTATATAATCGGAAATCGTGCAATCTTGCGTTGAGATTGGGGAATCCGGCAGTCAAGGATTTTCCTATGTACAACTGGTTCTTCGCTCCAGAACCCTGATCGAAAAGTTGTGCGAGATCTACTTCCAACTGCTTTGATTCGCTGACTAGGACGCCATTGAGGTAGGTACTCAAGGATTTGGCGGGCATGTTTATGACCACCGCTATATGGTTCCATTTGTCCATGCCAAGAGCGGGGGAATTGGTCTTAAAGGAAACTCCCGATCCATTGGTTATTCTTGCTTGATGTCCTTCGTAGTCCTGGGTGCCGGTCGGCGAAAGGTAAAATTGTGACCGTCCTTCCTTTCCAAAATCAAAAATTCGTTGACCAAGTTGTTCGGAGCGGATATTGACCCATCCCGTTATACTAAGGGATTCTTCCCCGCCTAGGGCTTCCCCAGGAATGGAAACAAATGCCTGTTTGTCCCCTGAAAGTGATAAGACCTTTCCAAACTTAACGTCATTTATAAATTGGACATTGCCCTCACCGATCTGCCCGTGAAGGTTGTTCCGGGACCAATCCTTTACGTCCCCATCAAACAGGTATCGGGCGATCAATCCCGTTTCACCGATCCCGTCCAGGATCTGATCGCCGCTTTGGGCCGATAGCACCTGTGTGCCCATGGTGCAGAAACAGACCATGGCGTACATCGCCAAGGTATAAGGTTTCTTCATTAGTTCTTTTGTGATCATAGTTTAAAACTTTTTGTTTGATATTGCTACTTCCACGATTGGTATGACGGATGGCCAAGGCATACGGAAATATATTCTTTTTAGAAGGATCTAGGGATAAATTTTGTCCCAAGTTGGCGGGATGACGTTCATGAGGTGTTTTACAAAGAAGTCTTTCCGCTTACGTTCCCCAAAGTCGCCTCCCGAAGAATGGCCCATTCCGGGAACGGTAACAAGCTCAAAATCTTTTTTGGCCTTGATCAGGGCATTGGCAAACTGCATCGTGGAAGCGGGATCCACATTGTCGTCCACCTCACCCAATATCAACATGAGGTTGCCCTGCAGTTGGGCCGCATTTTCCACATTGGAACAGGATGCGTATTCCGGCCCAACGGGATACCCCATAAACTGTTCGTTCCACCAGATTTTATCCATTCTGTTGTCATGGCAGCCACAGGAGGAAACCGCTACATCGTAAAAATCGGAGTTAAAGACAAGGGCCGCCCCTGCATTTTGTCCCCCTGCCGAAGTACCATGGATACCTACCTTATCCACATTCATATACGTATATTTTTTGGCAGCTTCCTTTATCCACAATTTCCTGTCGGGAAATCCACCGTCCTTTAAATTTTTCCAACATACGTCGTGAAACGCCTTGGAACGGTTGGAAGTTCCCATACCGTCTATCTGTACCACGATAAAGCCGAGCTCGGCCAAGGGCGACATAGATCCATAGTACGCCTGAAAATCCTTGGGTACAAAGGAATCGTGCGGCCCGGCGTAGATATATTCGATAATCGGATACTTTTTGGTGGGATCAAAGGAGGTGGGCCTTACTATTATGCCCCAAATATCGGTAACCCCGTCCCGGCCTTTGGCCGTGAACACTTCCGGAGCGATCCACCCTTCCTTTAGCAGGGCCGAGTGATCCCCTTTTTGGAGTGTCATCACGGTTTTGGCATCATGGGTCCTTTTTAGGAGCGTAACGGGAGGTGTCCCTACTTGAGAGTACCGATCTATATAATAGGTGAAATCGGTAGAAAAGCTGACCTTATGGTTTCCATTTTCAGAAGTCAGTCGCACCATCTTTTTGCCCTCAAGATCCACCTTAAAATAATGTGTGAAATACGGGTCTTGGTCAGGGTCAAGTCCACTTGCCGTAAAATAGACTTCCCTGTTTTTTTCATCTACCTTAAGGACCTTTCTCACCACCCACGGACCTTTGGTAAGCTGTTTTTTTAAACTGCCATCGCCATTGAAGAGGTACAAGTGGTTCCACCCGTCCCGTTCGGAAGTCCATAAGATGGACTTTCCATCCGCAATGTCGTAACGGTACTTTTTACTGCTGTAGTCGATGAAGGTCTTGCTGGTCTCATGGATCAGCACACGCACCGCCGCCGTTTCGGCATCCACTTCAATGACCTTGTAGGCTTGATGGCCGCGCTGGTTGTATTCAAAGGTAAAGGCCCTACTATCGGAGCGCCATTCCATATTGGAGATACTGAACTGTTTATCGAACTCCGTCGTGGGTACCATCAGGTGCCTTTTGGAAGCTACCAGAAAAAGTTGCGGACTCCTAAAGGATACTTCGTCCCCTGGTTTTAGATAGTCCCTGGACTGTAATTTGGGCTGTAGCTGATCTGAGGGGCTCGACTCGACAAAATAAATTTTGTGGTCTTCCCCGGGCCTTACCTTATAGGCCATTATTTTTTTACTGTCAGGGGACCATTTGATATGTGCGGAATAAAAGTTTCCCTTGGAACCGTCATAGCTCAATTGGGATTCTTCTTGGGAAGTAAGGTCCTTTATATATAGGTTATGGTTTTTTATATAGGCCGTTGCGGAAGAATCTGGCGAAACAACGGGACTGTCATCCGATTCATCAAAAAAATTGCCCCAATAGTGATGGGGCCTCTCCGTTTTACCTTTGGGACCTTCCGAAAGTGTAATGGAGTAATCACCTAAATGGCAACGGTACTTATGGTCTTCATAGATAAATTCTAGATTGTCCCTGTCCAGCATGGTCAGTTCCCCCAAGACAAGCTGCCGGGCATTGATGGTGTCCTTGGTTTTTTCAGACAAGGCCTTTGTAAACCGTAGATGGTCAAAGAGGGGTTCTTGAATTTGTTCATTGGCATCCACAAAAAGATATTCGGTTCCTTCTTTGGAATTATTGGTATACCATAATGTCTTGTCCGATATCCAATGGAAGTCCGAAGGAGTATTGAATACCTTGTTCTTAAAGAGGGAATCGATCGTGATCGCCTTTTGATATTCCTTTAAAGTACCCTGGCCCAAGGCGGCCGGACCATTTAAAACTAAAAAAATGATTCCCAGTAAATTACTTGATCGTTTCATCGGTTCCTATACGTTTTGAAATGCCCTTGCGGTCATTTCCATTTGGCTTCTCCCGAACTGCTTCTGGGGAGTCCATCCATTTATTGGTTTGGTAATAATAGCTTCCGATAAATGGACAAAGGATAAAATTATACATAAATGATAAAGTGTAGTAGCCCAATGTTAGCCAAGAATAATACTATGTTATCCTTCATGACAAATTGGGGATTTTAAAGATGGCACTATAATATAAGTACTGGAAGGAGCGCGTTAATGCATTCGCCGTTACCGATTTTTCCCAAATCCTAAAAATTTTGTAGAAGGGGTGGATCAAGCCAAAAAAATCCGTGCCCCCTCTAGATTATCCACATCTCGGGCGGACAGCACAATATGTGGGATGCATCGGTACGATATGTTCAGGCCAGTATCTTAAGGTAGAAAGGCTCCAAAGGTTTCCCCTTCCAAATTTTAAAATGAAACGGCATGACAACCAGTTATTTAGGATCTTGCGGCGGGAAAAATGGTTTTTCCTCGGATTCAAGCTTTTAGGCCTAAACAAGATAATATAGTATTGTTTTCTGCTAATTATTGCAATAAATAAAAAAAATAAGCTATTAATTTTACAAATGTGTAAAACACACTTTAATAATTGATGCTTATATCCTTCGATCGATTATAAATTAATACTAACTAACAGATGAATTATGGACTTGAAAAAACCACTCAGAAAACGTAAAATTAATCGCATGGCGAAAAAATGGCCGCTCCTGCTATTGGTGTTTTTTGGCATAGGGAACGCCATGGCACAACAGAAGGTTTCGGGAACCATTAAAGATCCCGAGGGGATGTTCGCCGCCGGGGTTTCGGTATCGGAAAAGGGTACTTCCAACGGTGTCATTTCCAATTTTGACGGGGAATATGAAATTACCGTTACGTCACCCAATGCCGTTCTGGTATTTTCCTACGTTGGATTTATAACACAGGAAATTCCCGTGGGCAATAGAAATACCATAGAGGTAGTTTTTGAAGAAAACCTGCAGGAGCTTTCCGAAGTTGTTGTGATCGGGTACGGGACCCAGCGTAGGGAAGAGGTTACGAGTGCGATCGCCACGGTAAAATCTAAGGATTTTATTCAGGGAAACGTTAAGGATGCCGCCCAGCTTATCCAAGGAAAAGTGGCCGGATTGACCGTATCCGCCCCTTCGGGAGATCCCACCGAGGGTACCCAGATCAATTTAAGGGGAATTTCCTCCATCACAGGGGGTACAGGGCCCTTGGTATTGGTGGACGGGGTTCCGGGAAGCTTGAATACGGTAGCGCCGGAGGATATAGAATCCATAGATGTTCTAAAGGATGGTTCCGCAACTGCCATATATGGTACCCGGGGTACCAATGGGGTGATCATCATTACCACCAAAAAGGGAAATTACAGTATAAAACCAACGATCGAGTACAATGGGTACGCATCGGTATCCACCATAGCCAATGACCTGGATTTTCTGGATGCCGATCAGTTACGGGAAAAATGGGCCGAAGGCTATAGCTTTAACGGGGCCAACCTTCAGGATTTCGGGTCCGATACCGATTGGGTGGATGCCATTACACGTAATGCCTATAGTCAGGTGCACAACTTGATCTTCAGGGGCGGAAGTGAGACTACCAATTTAACGGCCTCCTTGAACATCAGGGATATCGAAGGTATATTTTTAAAATCGGACAACAAAAAATATACCGGCAGGGTGAGCGTAAACCACAATATGTTCGACAGCAGACTAAAAACGAATATGGGCTTTATCGTAAGTGAACAGTCGTTCAACACTTTGGGCGATGGAACAAGTTTCAATCCGTACATCTACAGACAGGCCCTTATCCGAAACCCAACGGAGCCCATTAAAAACGAAGAGGGAAACTGGTATGAAAGGGATGTGTATTTTTATGACAACCCCGTAGGTTATATAGAGGAGACCGTGGGGGAAAACAGGTACAGAAACGTCAGGTTCGATGCGAGCATGAGCTATGACATCAACGACAACCTGATGGTAAAGGGGCTGTATACCAGAAAGGGGAATTCCAATATCAGGGGCTTTTACCAGACCAAGAACCATGTCTCCACTGTAAAATATGGGCAGGATGGATTTGCTTCAAGGGGCACCGACGATTATATCGGGAACTACGGACAGATAACATTGGATTACGATCAAAAGTTCGGGAAACACAAGGTGACCGGCTTGATCGGATACAATTATGAAGACAATACCAATGAGGGATTTTGGGCAACCAACAGACGTTTTCCTACCGATGGGTTTACCTATAACAATATTGGAAGTGGCCAAGGGCTGCAAGAAGGGGAGGCCGGTCTCGGAAGTTATAAGAATTCCGATAAACTGATCGCCTTCTTTGCCAGGGTCACCTACAATTTTGATGAACGGTACCTACTGATGGCCAGTTTAAGGCATGAAGGGTCCTCCCGTTTTGGGAACGACAATAAATGGGGCTCCTTTCCCGGTGTTTCCGTTGGATGGCGCGTGGACCAAGAATCCTTTATGGAAAATGCCACTTGGTTGGACGATTTAAAATTAAGGGCCGGTTTTGGGGTCACCGGTATCAACGCAGGGGATAATTACCAGGCATTGAGCGGACTGACCTACGGGGACTACTTCCTATACGACGGACAGTGGATACGGGAACTGGTGCCTTCCAGAAACGCCAATCCCAACCTGCGATGGGAGAAGAAGGAAGAGGTGAACCTTGGCTTGGATTTTGGTATACTGAACGATAGGATCAGCGGGTCGGTCGATTATTACAACAGAAGGACCAAAGATGCACTGTTCAACTACAGCGTGCCAACGCCCCCTTATTTCTATGGGACCATAGCCGCCAACGTGGCCGAGATCAAGAACACGGGATTGGAATTTTTATTGAACGTAACCCCCATTAAGACCGATAACTTTCAATGGACAGCTAATCTGACCTATTCTACAAACAAGAACGAGATCGTGTCCCTTTCCAATGACGAGTTCCAGCTTACCAATAATTTCTTTGACGAGGGATATACGGGAGAGCCCATTCAGATAAGTACCCACCGTGTTCAGGAAGGACAGCCCTTGGGCAATTTCTTCGGTCTGAAAAGCGTGGATATCACCGATGATGGTATCTGGTTGATAGAAACTCCCGAAGGGGAAATTATTCCCGCTACCGAATCCACTACGGAAGACCGTCAGGTATTGGGGAACGGACTTCCGCAGGCGTATTTTAGCTGGAACAATACCATTGCGTACAAAAACTGGGATTTTAACCTCAATTTAAGGGGGGCGCTGGACTATCAAATACTTAATTTCTCCCGAATGTTCTATGAAAATCCTACGATTAGCTACAATACGCTGGATTCCGCTTACGATCGCGTTTACGGAAAGGCGGTATTGAACGATGTGCAGCGTTTTGTAAGTTATTATGTGGAGGATGGGGATTTCCTTAAGATCGATAACGTGACGATTGGATATACACTGCCCAAGAACGCCTTGAAATTCACCCAAAGTTTTAGGATATACGCCTCCGGTCTCAACCTTGCCACCTTTACGGGGTATAAGGGGATCGATCCTGAGGTCAACCGGGACGGACTGGCACCAGGGAACGATGATAGGGACAAATATCCTTCCACGACAACATTTTCATTAGGGATCAATTTCACACTTTAAAACCAAAAGAAATGAAAAATTTTATAAACCAAATGGCTTTCTTCAGAACCAAGGTATTGTTCCTGCTTATCGTTGTGTCCACCAACTTGCTTTTTGTTGGCTGTACCGATTTGGAGGAGGAGGTATTTTCGGAAGTGACCGAAGATTCCTTCGTTCCCGGGGACTCCGATATTGTCGCCGTAATGGCTTCGGCCTATACCCCTTTACGATATATAATGGATTGGCAGGGATACTTCGACCTTCAGGAGGAGCCCGCCGATATGCTCATCACCCCTACAAGGCCCAATGGATGGGACGATGGGGGCACCTATAAACGTATGCATTTTCACGAATGGGACAATACCCAGTGGCAGCCAAGGAACACCTGGATCACCTGCTTTAACGGTATCAACAGCGTCAACAGGGTGATTCTCCAGATAGAATCCGGACAATTGCCCGTAAGCGAGGAACAGGCGGTGTCCATAACATCGGAAATGAGGGCCTTGAGGGCATTGTACTATTCCATGTTGTTGGATACCCATGGCAATGTTCCCATTATCGCAAGTTATTCGGATGAACTGCCCGTACAGAGCCCTCGAAGCGATGTTTACGATTTTGTGGTTGCCGAACTCACCGAGGTAATCCCTACGTTACAGGAAAACGTAGATCAGTCCACTTATGGTCGAATGACCAAATGGGCAGCCTACCACGTATTGGCAAAAGTCTTCTTAAATGCCGAAGTGTATACGGGGACCGCACAATGGGAAAAGTCCTTGGAAGCCTGTAATATGATCATCGAAAGTGGGGAATACACCTTATCGTCGGATTACAGTGACATCTTCGGTGCCAATAATGAAGGTAATTCCGAAATGGTCTTCGCCGTACCCTATGATCAAATTTATGCCGCTGGATTTGGGGCCCATATGAAAATGATGCTGCCCGATCACAGGCTTGTGTTCGATATGGAGGCACAGCCATGGGGCGGTTCCAGTTGCAACCCCCAATTTATTGATAGCTACGAACCCACTGATAACCGTTTGGGGGATACTTGGCTTATGGGAGACCAGTTGAACGCCAACGACGGCAGTGTGGTCATGACGCTGACAAAGGAGATGCCCAGTATTTACAACTGCGATTTCACCCAAGGTTTTAGGTGTGGCAAATATGAAATCGAGCCGGGTGCCACGGGATCTTTGAACAACGACTTTCCGTTCCTAAGGTATACCGATGTACTGATGATGAAGGCCGAATGTCTGTTAAGAACGGGACAAGGGGATGTGGCCGCACAGATCGTGACGGAAGTACGGGAAAGGTCCTTCGATAATGCCGAGGATGCTTTGGTCACCGGTGCCGAACTGCAAGGGGATACCACCGTACGATATGGTACCTTGGCAGAGGATGGCAGTATAGCCGAGGCCGGAGATCGGTCGCCCGTTCCTTTCGGAAGGTTTTTGGATGAATTGGGATGGGAGTTCGCGGCCGAGGCCAGAAGGAGGACCGATCTTATACGATTTGGCGTTTATCAGACCAAAAATTGGTACAACCATACCCCTCAAGGAAGCCATACGACCATTTTTCCCATAGGTCTGGAAGAATTGAACACGAATACCAATCTGGACCAAAATCCGGGCTATTGAGTGTCACGAACAACTAACATAA
>TARA_R110002020_G_scaffold154714_4_pt1 | contig 18270 bp, 15 predicted proteins | sample TARA_R110002020 | Tara Oceans TARA_R110002020 (sample SAMEA4396489) | marine metagenome | biome: Westerlies Biome; feature: [MES] marine water layer (ENVO:01000295) within the mesopelagic zone...; material: water (ENVO:00002006), including particulate matter (ENVO:01000060) such... | reverse complement strand
TTTTTTTTGAATACAGCAACGGTCAGGAATCTGGCATATATGCTAAAGATTCTTTGGTAAAAGTCACTCATGAGTTTCAAAAAGCTCATATTTACCTTTCTCAAAATAGTGATACCAATACTCCTAAGATTGATTCTCTCTTGCTGGTAAATGAGCCTCTTGTAAATATTATTGTAAAAGCCAGCAGAAATATTACCAGTTCTAATTCTCTTCAAAATATAGGCAAAGAAGCAGATCTAATTTTTGAGGCAGAGCCCTATTTTTTGCAGAATATGGAACGTATAGTCAATGCGTATCAAAATGAAGCGGAAAGAAAATTAGCCAATTTAAAAAAGATCGAAATTTTTCTTTCCTTACTGTCTTTGATTATACTTCTGGGCGAATTTGCATTTGTGTTCATTCCTGTTTTTAAAGAACTATTACAAAAGAATAAAGAGTTACGTCACAAAAATAAAGACCTCGCGCAATCTGATGAGCGCCTGCGCAAAAACGTTGAAGAATTAAGTGAACTAAAAGAAAATCTTGAAATAAAAGAAAAATACAATCGCATATTTATTGAGCAAGCGCCCACAGCCATCGCAATGTTTGATGAGAATATGCATTATATGGCTGCATCACAGCAGTGGCATGATGATTATGATCTAAATGGGCAGGATATAATAGGTCAATCGCATTACAATATATTTCCTGAAATAGAAGATTCATGGAAAGCGATACATCAGGACTGTCTTAAAGGTGCGGTAAATAAATGTGATGAGGCAGAGATCACACGCAAAGATGGTTCTAAACAGTGGTTATCCTGGGAAGTACGACCGTGGTTTATAAAAAAGAATCACATTGGCGGTATTCTTATGTACACCGCAGATATTACAAACATTAAGCAAACTCAGTTAGAAAAAGAGAAAATTCAGGAAATCCTGGAAAAAACAAATGACGTTGCCAGAATAGGCGCATGGGAACTTGACGTAGAATCAGGAATGGTTACCTGGAGCAGGATCACACGCCAGATTCATGAAGTAGACGACAATTTTGTACCAACTCTGGACTCAGTAATACAATTTTATAAAGAGGGTAATACCCGAAACAAAATGCAGTTTTGTATTAACAGAGCGATTGAAAAAGGTGAACCTTTTGATGTAGAATTAGAAATAATTACAGCAAAAGGTAAAGTTTTATGGACGCGGGCCATAGGTCAAGCCAAAATAGTAGACGGGATTTGTAGAGGTGTTTACGGAGTTTTTCATGACATTGATGCGTTAATTAGGTCAAAAAGCCTGCTTTTTAAAGCAAATCAGGAGTTAACTGCAATATTTAATTCGGGTCCTATTTCTATTATAGGTACAGATCCTGACGGTCTTATTACATACTTTAATAAGGGAGCAGAAGAGATGTTGCAGTATAGTGCAAAAGAAGTTGTGGGTATTCACACGCCAGAATTGATTCACTTACAAAAAGAAGTTGAGCTGCGTTCTGAAGCTATCAAAATGGAAAGCGGAAAAAAATTACAAGGCTTTGAGATTTTTGTAGAAAAAGCTAAAACCAATACTTACGAAGTGCGAGAATGGCATTATGTGCGCAAAGACGGCAGTAAATTCCCCATAGAGCTAATTGTAAACGCAATACGCAACACCAAAAATGAAATTACCGGATTTCTGGGTGTGGCTACAGACATTACCGAAAGAATACAAAGCAAAAATAAACTTGTAGAAGCTAAAACAAATCTGGAAATACTAACCCAGAAACTAACTGCGCAGAATGGTCAATTAGCTTCCTTTGCACATATCACCTCACACAATCTAAGGTCGCCTGTGAGCAATCTCAACTCGCTGTTATACTTATATAATGTAACAGAAACAAAAGAGGATAAAGAAGAACTTTTTGAGAAATTTGAGATCGTAATTCATCATCTCACAGATACTTTAGATACACTGGTAGAAACACTAAAGGCAAAAGAACTGAATAAAATTACAGAAGAGATTCAATTTGCTCAGGTATTTACCAAAACCAAAGAGATGCTCGCCGCTCAAATAATGCACTGTAAAGCAGAAATTGAAAGTGATTTTACTCAGGTTAAAAGCATCTCGTACAACAAAGCTTATTTAGAAAGTATTTTCTTAAATCTTATTACAAACGCCATTAAATACAGATCACCAGATCGCAACCTACTTATAAAAGTAAGCACGTCAAATGAGGGTGGTCGCACAAAGATGAGTGTTAAAGACAACGGTCTTGGTATTGATCTTAAAAAACATAGTCACAAACTGTTTGGTTTAAATAAAACCTTTCATAGACACCCTGAAGCTAAAGGACTGGGATTATTTATGACAAAAAATCAAATAGAATCTATGGGAGGAAATATTACCGCTGAAAGCGAAATTGATAAAGGATCAAACTTTATAGTCACATTTTAATTAATAAAATAACAAAAACCAAAATCTCTAGAAATGTGTAAACCATTTATTATATGTATTGTTGATGACGACGATATCTACCAATTTACGATCACAAAAACTTTAAAAACTCATAAGCTTGCGCGAAAGATTCTTCTGTTCTCAGATGGTGAGGAAGCATTACAATTTATGATGGATAATGTGGGGAATAGTGCAGAACTACCCGATGTCATTTTTCTGGATATAAATATGCCTATTATGGATGGTTTCCAGTTTATGGATGAATATGTAAAAATAAAGCCCAGAGTGGGAAAATCGATCTCTATTTATATGGTATCGTCATCTGTTGATAATGTAGATCTTGAGAATGCAAAACGCATAAGCGATATTTCAGATTATATAATAAAACCCATACTCCCAGAGCAATTACAGGAAATTGTAGAATCTCTGGAAGTAGAAGGTAAATTTGACTAATGCTGAAAGAATCTAGTACTTATTAAAGTACACAGTTTTCTTGTTGATAAATTCGTGAATCCCGTCTACTGAAAGTTCACGGCCATAGCCGGAGATTTTTGTTCCCCCAAAAGGTAGGCGGGGATCACTTTTTACAAGCTCGTTCACAAAAACGGCACCGTCATCAAATTGGGTTACAAGCGATTTTGCTTTTTCAAAATCCTGAGTAAAGATTGAGACTCCAAGTCCAAACTCTGAAGCATTCACAAGCGACACGGCTTCTTCATCTGTTTTAAATGAGGTTATACCTATAAGCGGCCCAAAGGTTTCCTCTTTAAATATGCTCATTTCTGCACTCACATTGGTAACCACAGTTGGTTCAAAATAAGCCTTATCACGCTTCCCCCCTATTAAAACTTTCGCTCCTGCTTCAATTGATTCTTTTAATTGCTTCTCCAGATCTTCAGCAAGGTCTTCGCGTGCCAGTGTTCCTATAAATGTATCTTCATCCATAGGATCACCACTTTTCAATTCCTTAACAGCATCAACAAATTTTTGAGTAAAATCTTCAATTATGTTTTCATGCACTATTAATCGTTTACCTGCGATACAGCTCTGTCCTGTATTTTGAAAACGTGCTTGTACACATGTTTTTATTGTTTTATCAATATCACAATCTTTAAAAACAACGAGAGCATTGCTTCCGCCCAATTCAAGAACAGATTTTTTAATTTCACTTGCAGCAGTTGAGGCTACGGCACTACCGGCCGGTTTACTTCCCGTAAGTGTGACAGCTTTAACTTTCTTATTTTTAATGACATTTTCAATTTTATCACTGCTCAGGGGCAAATTTTGAAAACAATCATCTGGAAAGCCTGCTCGCTCAAATACTTTTTGAATATTCTCTGCACTCTGCATTACATTACTGGCGTGTTTTAAAATACCAATGTTACCCGCCATTAACGCAGGAGCTGCAAAACGAAACACCTGCCAGAACGGATAGTTCCATGGCATTACAGCAAGAACAACCCCAATAGGCTCATAGCTTACATAACTCTCTACAGCGTCTGTCTCAATAACTCGCTTTGAAAGCTGATTTTCGGCATTTTCGGCATAAAAATCGCAAACCCACGCACATTTTTCTATTTCTGCAATTGCCTGTTTAATGGGTTTACCCATTTCCTTAGTAATAGTTTTGGCGTATTCCTGTTTATTAGACCGCAATTCTTCGGCTGCAGCCTTCATCAATTTGCTACGTTTAGAAAACGGGGTTTTTCTCCAACTTAAAAATCGCTCATGAGCCCTGTTTATAGCATCTTCTGTTTGCTTTTCGGTTAACTCTTTTATAGAGAATACTTCTTGTAAATTATATGGATTGATAGATGTGATCATTCTGCTTTTTATTTAAAATTACACAGTAAGCTGCACAATTTTTAAAGATTAAGAGCACTTTAACGCCGCAAATGTTTATAAGTTGGTTTACAAGTATGACTTCTGGCACGATATAGGCTTCTATGTATTATGTACTTTTAAAAAACTTCATGTAATATGTACAACAGAGATCAACAATTACTCGAACTTAGACCTGAAATTCCATCTGCCGTTGTAACCGCAAATATGGGTAGCGATGAGAGATTTCAGAATCAAACCCTGCGCCCGGTTATCAAAATGCAAAGCGACCTTTTGCTGGAAGCATTTAGAAATTACGCGCAAAAGCATAAAAATGTTTTCTACACTTTAAATCTGAACAGAAAGATTCTATATATAGAAAATGCGGTGCAGAAGGATATAAAATTTAGAAATAGTCTTAAGGGAATGGTCATAGGTCAATTCACCATTGCCGAATATCAAAACTATATTACTAATTCATCTGCGCTTAATAAGAGGATGATGAATATCGTCAAGGAACGCCTGTTAGATAACATACAGTTATTAGAAAGAGACGAAATATTGCTCTAAGTACGTTAAGTTTTCTTTAACTTATTCATAAAATAAATACAGAGCGAAAACGATAGATTTTCACTCTGTATTTATTTTTAACTACTTCACTTTAAATCGTTTAATCATAAATCACTTGGTTATAAAATGCGATTTTCTTAAAATGCTCCCGATTTTCATTAACATTTTAACGATTTTGTAATATTAAAGTTTTGACAATTTCGAAATAAATTCTTTGCGAGCTCAGATTACTTATTACTTTAGCGCCAACCTAAAACATAATTTATATGAGAAAGAGCTTACTAATAGCGGGTGCTTTGCTGGGAATGACAGCAATTACCCAAGCACAGGAAAAACCCTTAAATGATTACAACAGATGGTCTGTTGAGTTGGGAGCGGGATTTGCTAAGCCTGCCAGACCAATGGCACCGGGATATTTTACAAGCACTCCTAGTTTTTATCAAGTAGATCTTGCTACAAGATACATGTTTAATGAGAAAGCCGGTATTAAGCTGGACTTAGGAATGAACAGTTTTGAAGGTGATAATGATGATAGTGCTCCATTTAAATCGCGTCTTTACAGAGCATCTTTAGAAGGTGTAATTAACGGTGGTAACATCTTAGGATTTAGAGAATGGACAAACACGTTAAACTTTTTAGTTCACGCGGGTGGAGGTTATTCAAGACTTGTTCCTTCAGAACCTAATGATTATGATTTTAGCGATGGTGATCAAATGCTTCATTTAACAGCAGGTGTAACACCACAAATCAAATTATCAAATCACATCGTTGTACATGGTGATCTATCAATATTTGGTAACATCCGTCAGGATCTTACTTTTGATGGTACAAACCAAACAGAATTAAAAGGTGTAAACGGGTATTACGTTAACGCTTCTGCAGGTATTACATTTTACTTAGGTAAAAATGACGTTCATGCAGACTGGTATAGCAAAGGAGAAGACCTACAAGGTCAACTAGATTCTCTTGAGCAACGTCTTACTTCTGTTGAAGATAACTTAATGGATAGCGATCAGGATGGTGTGCCAGATTATTTAGACAGAGAGCCAAATACTGTATCTGGTGTAACTGTTAACACACATGGTGTTGCTGTTGATACTAATAAAAATGGTATTCCTGATGAGTTAGAGTCTTCTCTTGATAGCAGATATGCTAAAGCTGGAAGTACTACAGGAAGTGGATCTGATATTATTGAAAAACTGATCACTGATGGTTATGTGAATGTATATTTCAAATTTAACAGTACTCAACCAGAAGTTTATAGCTACGAGGCTATCAATTACCTGATCAAGTATATGAAAGAAAATACAGGAGCTACAGCAGACCTTATAGGTTATGCAGATGAGATTGGTAATGCTGAATATAATAAAACGCTATCTGAAAGACGTGCTCAACGCGTACATGATATCTTAACTGCTTCTGGTGTTGATGCAGGCAGATTGACTGTAACCGGAGATGGTGAAGATACATCAGTAGATAAAAACTCTGAAGCTGCAAGACAACTTGTAAGAAGAGTTACTTTTAAACTGAATAAATAATAAAAGAGATATTCTCTCTAATAAGAAAGCCCTTGATTTTATCAAGGGCTTTTTTTTATGCCTAAAGTTTTTAGAGTAAGACTATGACAAATAGATCTTATACGTTAAATAAGAAGTGCATTACATCACCATCCTTTACGATGTAGTTCTTCCCTTCTACTCCCATTTTACCGGCTTCTTTTACTTTCGCTTCGCTACCAGATTTTACAAAATCTTCATAAGAGATCACCTCTGCACGAATAAAACCCTTTTCAAAATCTGTATGAATAACACCGGCTGCCTGTGGTGCAGATGAACCAATAGGTATCGTCCAGGCTCTTACCTCCTTCTTACCAGCAGTAAAATATGTTTGCTGATTAAGCAGTTTATAAGCTGTGCGAATTAACTTTGATGAACCTGGCTCCTCAAGACCTATATCCTGCAAGAACATTTGGCGCTCTTCATAATCATCTAGTTCATTAATATCTGCTTCAGTACCTACAGCAAGGACAAGAACTTCAGCATTTTCATCTTTAACAGCTTCTTTAACAAGATCTACATATTTATTTCCAGATACCGCAGAACCTTCATCAACGTTACAAACATACATTACCGGCTTATCTGTAATAAACTGAAGTGGCTTAACCCATTCTTCATAATCATCATTCTCAAATTCAAGAGCCCGTATAGAAACACCTTTTTCTAACGACTCTTTAATTTTTAAAAGAATAGATTCTTCTTTTTGTGCTTCTTTATTTCCGGTTTTTGCGGCTCTTTTTACTTTTTCCAGCTTTTTTTCTACTGTCTCAAGATCTTTTAGCTGCAACTCTATATCAATAGTTTCTTTATCGCGAATGGGGTTTACATTACCATCTACGTGAACGATATTATCATTATCAAAACATCTTAGAACATGTAAGATCGCATCTGTCTCTCTTATATTAGCAAGAAATTGATTTCCCAATCCTTCTCCTTTACTGGCTCCTTTTACCAAGCCGGCAATATCAACAATTTCTACTGTTGCAGGCAGAACTCGTTCAGGATCTACTAGTTCTTCTAATTTTGATAAACGTGGATCTGGCACATTCACCACGCCTACGTTAGGCTCTATAGTACAGAATGGAAAATTGGCACTTTGCGCCTTCGCATTTGATAAACAATTAAAAAGTGTAGATTTTCCTACATTAGGTAATCCTACTATACCTGCTTTCATACAATGAAATTTTATACAATTTTTAGGGCGCAAAGATAGTGACCCTTATTAAAAGATGAGCCATATATATTAATATCCTCTTTACCTGGTTAAGAAGCTATTATTCTAATCATTTTTATTAATTGAGATAAACTAAAAATTAGATTAAACATTAGTCTAAAATAAAAGAAACTTAACCGCATTGCGATTTATTTATCCTTTCCTATCAAAAAATAATAATTATAAAATAATATCGATTAGTTGAAAATTCTTAAAGAAAAACTGTTAAATCATTATATTCTTTAAATACATTTACCAATTAATCTACAAATCAAGCAAATGAGAAATTTTACTTTTCTGCTTCTAGCGCTATTTTCATTTATGGCTATCGAGGCTCAAAATACTGTAACCGGAACGGTGACAGACGATGAAGGAACCCTCCTGCCCGGAGTGAATATTTCAGAAAAAGGAACAAACAAGGGTACAACTACAGATTTTGACGGTAATTATAGCATCGCTGTTAGTGAAAATGCGATTCTGATTTTTAGTTATATAGGTTTTGAAGAACAGCAAGTAAATGTAGATGGTCGTTCACAAATTGATGTGACGCTTGCCAGCGGAGTACAACTCAACGAAGTTCAGGTAGTGGGTTCAAGAAGTCCGCGGCGTACAGCAACAGATACTCCGGTTGCCATAGATATAATAGATGTTCAGGATGTGAGCACACAAAGTGGACAATTAGAGGTTAATCAATTGCTTCAATATGCGGCGCCTTCTTTTAACGCAAATAAACAATCAGGGTCAGACGGTGCAGATCATGTTGATCCCGCATCGTTACGTGGTCTAGGTCCAGATCAAACACTGGTTCTTATTAATGGTAAGAGGAGGCATCAATCTTCTTTGATCAATATTTTTGGCACAAGAGGTCGTGGAAATACAGGTACAGATCTCAATACAATTCCCGTAACAGCAATTAAGCGTATAGAGGTTCTACGAGACGGTGCTTCGGCTCAATATGGTTCAGATGCAATTGCAGGGGTTATCAATATTGTTTTAAAAGATGAAGTAGAAACGTTGCAGGGATCTGTAAGTTATGGTGCGTATAGTACAAATGCAGATGGTGATTTTGGCACAGATCCCTATGGTCTTTGGAATACAGATGGCTATAGATTAGATACAGAAAACGATGGTAACAGCATAGGAAAAGATAAAGATTTTGACGGCGGTTCTGTAAAGGTTGGTCTTAATTATGGTGTCGCTTTAAGCGAAAATGGAGGCTTCGCAAATATTACGGCAGAATACATAAATAAAAATAAGACGCTACGCCCGGGTTTTGAATTTAGAAAAGGATTTGGTGAGGCTGCTATAGAAGGTTTTAACTTCTTTGTAAATGCAGCATACCCCTTAAATGATAAAACTGAGGTTTACGCTTTTGGCGGAAGAAATTATCGCGATACAGATGCTTTTGCATTTACAAGAAATAGTGGCGCACGTGTTGTTGAATCAATTTATCCTAATGGGTTCACCCCTCGTATTACATCAATTATTACAGATAACTCAATGGCGGTGGGAATACGCACTAAAACTGATAGCGGATGGAATATCGACCTTAGTAATACTTACGGTAAAAATGATTTTCATTATTATATAAAAGGAACTCTCAACGCATCACTAGTCGATTTATCACCCACAGATTTTGATGCGGGCGGTCATAGCTTAGACCAGAACACGATAAACCTTGATTTTTCTAAATTCTATGAAGATGTTTTAGCAGGAATGAATATTGCCTTTGGTGCAGAATATCGTACAGAGAACTTTAATATTTTCTCTGGTGAAGAAGGTTCTTATGGCACCTACGATACTTCCGGCAGATTGATCATTGATCCGGCGACGCAAACTCAGCCTACAGATCCAGAATCAGGCGATCCCAGACCCGGCGGTTCACAAGGTTTTCCCGGTTACAGCCCTGCTAACGAAGTAGACCGAAGCAGGTCTAACGTTTCTCTATATGCAGACGCAGAATTTGATCTTACTGAAACGCTTCTAGTAAGTACTGCAGCAAGATTTGAAAATTACAGCGATTTTGGAAGTACAATAAATGGCAAGATCTCGTCCCGATTAAAATTATCTGACAATTTTAATTTACGTGGTTCTGTAAGTACAGGCTTCAGAGCGCCATCGTTAGCTCAAATCTATTATAACTTAAGGTTTACAAATTTTGTAGGTGGTGAAGCTTTAGAATCTTTGTTATCACCTAACAATAGCCCGGTTACCGCATCTTTTGGAATTGGACCTCTTAAAGAAGAAACTGCTACCAACGCGGCAATCGGATTTACCACTAATTTCAGCGGATTTTCGGCCACTGTAGACGGATATTATATAAATGTAAAAGACAGAATTGTTCTAACCGGAAACTTTGATGCGACTAACATTCCGGGAGTTGAAGCAGCTCAATTCTTTGCTAACGGCGCAGATACTGAAACCTATGGTCTTGACATTGTACTGTCGTATAAAAAGCGATTTGGTGAGAATTTATTCAGTACAACATTTACAGGTAATATAAATGACATGTCTATCACAGATGTAAAAAATGGAGATCTTGATCAAAGAACTTTCTTTGGAGAGCGAGATCAGTCATTCTTGCTTGCTTCTGCCCCAGATAGTAAACTGAGTTTAAATCTTAATTATGAAAGGTCATGGTTTAATGCAGGTTTAGCTTTTACACGCTTTAGCGAAATTGAGCTTCTCGATTTTCAGGTTTTCGAAGATCCTGCAGATCTGGGTTATGCCAGTTATGCAGATTTGCTGGAAGGTGCAACAGATCATTATGGTGCAAAATTAGTTACAGATCTTACTTTAGGTTTCACACTTTCAGATCATATAAAGCTTCAGGTAGGTAGCAATAACTTATTTAATGTATATCCAGATCAACAAGACGACTGGACAGAAGCTGGTGGTTATTGGGATGCAGTACAAATGGGCTTTAACGGCGCATACTACTACTCCAGACTTTCATTTACATTCTAACAAAAGAGAACAAGACATAAAACAAAAGAGCCCGGACATTTAATCCGGGCTCTTGATTTATAAAAATATTTTTTTTAGTGGTGCATAAAAGCCTGTTTTGCAAGAAGCTCTTTTTCTGTTTCTACGTGATCTTCATCAGGTACGCAGCAGTCAACAGGACATACAGCAGCACATTGCGGCTCTTCATGAAAGCCCATACATTCTGTACACTTGTCTGGTGCTATATAATAGAATTCATCACTTATAGGTTCCTGAGTATCTTCTGCGTTCACGGCTTTACCACTTGGCAGGACTACATCCCCTTCAAGATCAGTTCCATCAGCATAACGCCAGTCATCAGCACCTTCATAAATTGCAGTGTTAGGACATTCTGGTTCACAAGCCCCACAATTTATACATTCATCTGTTATTATTATTGCCATAGCATTTCGTTTCTAAATCCGTAATTTTACACGCAAAATTAAGTCTTGGCCTTGTTCTTACCAAACCAAATATGGAATTAAACCAAAGAATTACCGCATTTTCAAAACTGGGTGAATTTTTAGATCAATTTAAAAATAAAGATACCCGTAAAAATGACGCATTAGAATTAAACACAGTTTTTTATGATGTTTTTAAGGATGCTCTTATTAAATCTACTCAACTAAATGCCTGGTTTACGGCAAATCATCTTGAGAAAGCCATTGAAGCCTGGAGTGATTCTCTAAAAACTGAAAATCTTGAATCCTGGTTAAAACCATATACGTTTCCTGCAAATGATGTAAGTAAACGAGTAGCAATTATAATGGCTGGCAATTTGCCTCTTGTAGGTTTTCATGACTTTTTATCTGTCCTTATTACAGGTCATAAAGCAGTGGTTAAATTGTCTAGTAACGATCAAATACTTTTACCGCTTATAGCGAAAGTTCTTATTGCAATAGCACCTAAAGTTGAGGATTACATAACTTTCACTACAGAAAGATTACCAGAATTTGATGCTGTGATCGCCACAGGCAGCAACAATACCGCGCGCTACTTTGAATACTATTTTAAAAATAAACCCCATATAATACGTAAGAACAGAAATGCAGTTGCTGTATTAAAAGGGAATGAAACCATTGATGAACTAGAATCTTTGAGCGAGGATATATTTAGATATTTTGGCATGGGCTGTAGAAGTGTATCTAAGATCTTTGTTCCCGAAGGTTATAATTTTGATAACTTCTATAATGGTATGTTTTCAAAAAAAGATTTTATAGATCATCACAAGTATGCCAATAACTACGATTATAACAAAGCGGTCTATCTAATGAGCCTTTTCCCTGTGCTTGATAATGGTTTTTTAATTTTAAAAGAAGATAAGACCTACTCCTCTCCTATTGCCGTAGTCTTTTATGAATACTATAATAATGAGGAAGAATTAAAAATAAAATTAGAAGCTGATTCTGATCAGATTCAGTGTATTGTGAGTAAAGATTTTATAGATTCTGAAATTGATTTTGGAAACTCACAGCAACCAAAACTTGATGATTATGCAGATGGTATTGACACAGTTGCATTTTTATTAAAAATATAGTCTATAATCTCATATAAATTATTGATTTTTTAACTGCAGTTCCTTTCATTTTGGGCATCTTTGCATTGATTTTTAAGGCCAATTTTCTTTAAAGAATGAGATGAACTTTCAGGTGATTAACTACATGAAAAATCTTAATTTTTACCTCTTAAATTTTTAATAGAACATCTGACCGAAAAACTAAACAAACAGATGAAAAAACACAACTTCAGCGCAGGTCCCTGTGCATTACCACAAGAGGTGCTTAAACAAGCATCAGAAGCTATACTGAATTTTAACAATCTAGATTTGTCTCTTATAGAGATATCGCATCGCAGCAAAGATTTTGTAGATGTGATGGAAGAAGCACGAGAGCTTGCATTAGAGCTTCTTGGTCTTCAGGGCAAAGGCTATAAGGCGTTATTTTTACAAGGAGGCGCAAGTCTTCAGTTTGTAATGACTGCCTATAACCTGCTGGAGAACAAAGCTGGGTATTTAAATACAGGTACGTGGAGCGATAAAGCACTTAAAGAAGCTAAATTCTTTGGTGAAGTGGTAGAAGTAGCTTCTTCTAAAGATAAAAATTACAACTACATTCCTAAAGGTTATACCATTCCTAAAGATCTTGATTACCTTCATGTAACGAGTAACAATACAATCTTTGGAACGCAAATAAAAAACTTTCCAGATGTAGATTGCCCCCTTGTGGCAGATATGAGTAGTGATATATTTTCTCGCGAGCTTGATTTCAGCAAATTTGATCTTATCTATGCCGGCGCTCAAAAGAACATGGGTCCTGCAGGTACAACCCTTGTTGTTATTGATGAAGATATTTTAGGCAAAGTGACTCGTAAGATACCTTCTATGCTTGATTATGCAACGCATATAAGCAAAGGAAGTATGTTTAATACCCCACCCGTTTTTGCAGTATACGTTTCATTACTTACGCTAAGATGGTTAAAAGGTCAGGGAGGCATTAGCGGTATTCAGGAAGAGAATGATAAGAAAGCAAAACTGATCTATTCAGAAATAGATATCAACCCGCTTTTTAAAGGTTTTTCAGCAATAGAAGACCGCTCTAACATGAACGCAACTTTTAATATTATAGAAGATAATTTAAAAGAAACTTTTGATACTATGCTTAAAGAAGCCGGTATTAATGGTCTTAACGGTCATAGAAGTGTAGGTGGTTACAGAGCTTCAATGTACAATGCATTAAGCCTAAAGAGCGTAGGAACTCTTGTTGATGTGATGAGTGAATTAGAACGCAAAGCATAATTCATCCTTTAATTAAGAATATAAAATATAAAGATTAATGAAAATATTAGCTAACGACGGAATTTCTCAGTCTGGTATAGATGCTCTTGAAGCAGCAGGTTTTGAAGTGATCACTACAAAAGTTGCTCAAGAACAATTAGTAAATTTCATAAACGAAAACAATATTGAAGCACTTCTTGTGCGCAGTGCGACAACAGCACGCAAAGAACTTATAGATGCTTGCCCTGGACTTAAATTAATAGGACGCGGTGGTGTAGGCATGGACAATATTGACGTAGAATATGCAAAAAGTAAGGGACTACATGTTATAAACACACCGGCATCTTCTTCTGCTTCTGTGGCAGAACTGGTTTTTGCGCATCTTTTTGCAGGAGTACGTTTCTTATACGATGCTAACAGAAATATGCCACTTGACGGCGATTCTAAATTTAAAGATCTTAAGAAAGCTTACGCCAAAGGTGTAGAACTTAGTGGTAAAACTCTTGGTGTGCTTGGTTTTGGCCGTATAGGCCAGGCCACAGCAAAAGTTGCTTTAGGTGTAGGTATGAAAGTGGTCTTTTTTGATCCTTTTATAGATGAAGCCGAAGTTACACTTAGCTTTTACGACGGGCAATCAGTTTCTTTTAAATTAAAAAGCCAGTCTAAAGAAGACGTTATAAAACAAGCAGATTTTATCACCCTGCACGTTCCTGCTCAAAAAGAATATGTAATAGGTAAAGCAGAACTTGCCATGATGAAAGATGGCGCTGGTCTTGTAAATGCTGCACGTGGCGGTGTTGTTGACGAGGTTGCGCTTATTGATGCTCTTGAATCTGGTAAATTAGCTTTTGCAGGTCTTGATGTTTTTGAAAACGAACCTACACCTGCTGTAAAAGTGCTTATGAATAACAAAGTTTCACTTTCTCCACATATTGGTGCAGCAACAAATGAAGCTCAGGATCGTATAGGTACAGAACTTGCAGATCAGATTAAAAGTTTATTAAAATAAAAATCGTTTATAGTTTATCCAAAAAATCGGGTCTTTTACCCGATTTTTTGCGTTTAAAGAGAGATTTCTGGAACTAAGAAAACACTTGATTATAAATTCGTAATTTTAGTATTCTAACAAATAAAAAGATACAAATGTCGGGATTATTAGATTTATTAAGTAGCAATGTAGGTAAGGAACTCATTAGCGGTGCAAGTGCCGAAACCGGCGCTTCTGAAAACCAAACCGCTGACGTTTTAAGTATGGCTTTGCCATTACTTATGGGGGCAATGAAAAAGAATGCACAGACTCCGCAAGGTGCAGCTGGGCTATTAGGAGCCTTATCTTCAAAGCACGATGGTAGTCTGCTTGATAATCTTGGCAGTGTATTAGGCGGCGGTGTTAATAAAGATCTTATGCAGGATGGCGCTGGTATTTTAGGTCACGTTTTAGGTGGTAAACAACCCGCAGTTGAGAATGCATTAAGTCAGAAATCTGGGCTAGACACTGGTAGTATTGCTCAAATACTAAAAATAGCAGCTCCTGTTCTTCTTAGTGTTCTTGGTAAACAAACAAGACAAAATAATGTGAGTGATTCTAACGACTTGGGTTCATTATTAGGTAGCATGTTAGGCGGTCAACCACAACAAAATCAAAGTTTAATTGCCAGCCTTATCGATGCAGACGGTGAAGGTAGTGTGCTTGATGACGTAGCAGGTATGGTTTTAGGCGCAGCTTCAGGACAAAAGAAAGGCGGACTTGGTGGAATGCTGGGCGGACTTTTTGGAAAATAAAATTGAAGAACTTCAAATCTTTATTGACTAAGCCGCCACTGAGCGGCTTTTTTAATTTTTCGCGTTAGCTCTAAACCCATTTATAACTGCCTAAAATGATTTATGATTCTTTTTAGAGAACAGTTTTGTAACTTTAAAAAAAGAAAAGCGATGAAAAATATTCTTTATCTGGCACTGGCCCTCATTTTTGTCTATAGCTGTGCAACCACAAAATCTAAGGATCTTGAAAGCACTGCAAGCACAAATGATACGGTGAGAATTGCAAACGATAGTTTAGAGTATGAGATCATCATAATCGAACCTGGTTTTTCTACTTTTCTTAATTCACTTGCTAAACCTGAAGGTTATTATTCACAGAATTATCTAGAAAATAAAAACCAATTCTTGGTAATAGATTATAATCAAAGGGTATTACAACCACAGCGCTACAATCCAGATCTTTATCCCTGGCAAATAGATTATGACCGTAACACAGATTATGGGTATGAGGTTAATTATAAACTGTATAATTACTTTGTTTTCTTCAGCAGAAAGTACAATCAGAAATTTAGTGTTCCCACTCGTATTTGATGAATTTTATTTTGACTCATTCTAAATAATTGTATATTTAGCGGGTGAAAAATTTCAAAGAAAAATGGGAAATAACCCACAATTGGCAACTTTTATTTCCTGTACTGGGTATATTATTGTCAATGGGCTGCGGCTATCTAATTGCTCGTAATTTTTTCGCAGAAGCTATAAGTGATACGACTACACTATTTCTTCTTGTAGGGCTGTCTTTAATAATAGGATACATAATAATTCTGCTGAGTTTATTCTTTTTCAGGAAACTTAAAAATCGTTGGAAGGTGAATGCGCGGTGGGAATACATTGCAATATTTATTGTCTTCGCAATTACTGGTTCTACGGCGGGAAGGATTTCACATCCCGTTATGGATTTTTTAGGTATGGGAAGTGATGAAATTTCGGGCTTTATATATTGGCCGCTACGCATTATCATTATCTTCCCACTCTATCAAATTTTATTGTTAGCTTTCGCTTGGCTCTTTGGTCAATTTAATTTCTTTTATGAATTTGAAAAAAGAATGCTATCAAAAATGGGATTGCGATTTCTGTTCCCAAAAAGCTGATTTTTAGATTTTTTAACCGATTTTGGGTGTACTGTATTTTTCATTTATACTAAAATTCAATTAGTTTTAGTTATAAAATTCTATATTTAAATCCCAATCATAAATTTTGTGAGCATTAAACAACTGCCTATACAACCGCATCCTGCCATTTCCTATTTACGTGTAGGCAGGCTATTATATTATGCGTTGTTACTGTTTATTGCAGAGTCATTATTTTACGGCTGGCATCTTTACAAAGCGATTTACTACTCGTCTATTCTGCATATTGCATTCTGGTGCTGGTGTTTCTTCTTTTCATTCATTCATATTTTTCTTGTAATTATGGATGGCTGGTCGCGCTACCAGAATTATAAACGTGCTAAGGACCTCTTTTACCTGCATGGTTTTAGACCAAGAATTGCAAACCAGTTTGCGGGGTCAAAATGCCAGAGAATGGCTGCAGAAGTAGCTGCAACAGAATTGGGTATGGGCGATCAGGTAAAATACCATTATGAAAAAATGGGCATAAAATGGTATCATTATGTGCCGTTTTTTATGGTAAAAGACCCGCTTTTTCTCTTTAAAAAATACTTCTGGAAACGTACTTTTTTAGAAAAATCATACGAGTCTCAATTTGATTTTAGAAAATTGCAATTTCAACTTTCTGTATGATAGAAGCTATCAATCTTAGCAAATCTTATTCTGGTAATAAGGTACTCGATACTGTTTATTTAAATTGTGAAAAAGGAGAAATTTGTGGACTTCTGGGCGCTAATGGCGCAGGAAAAACCACGTTATTTAAAATTTTGCTAGGATTGCTCAAGGCAGATTCAGGAAGCTATAAAATTCATAGTAAAAGCAAAAAACCTATTGGCGGAATCATAGAAAAACCGGCATTATATGAGTTTTTAAATGCCTATGAAAACCTAAGATTATTCGCGAAAATTCAGGGAGCTGCTGTAGACAAATTATCGCTTCAAAATTATCTGGAGAAAGTTGGTTTGCCCTTAGATCGTAAAGATGCTGTGCGCAATTTTTCTATGGGTATGAAACAACGTCTGGGTATTGCAATTGCGTTGCTTAACAATCCAGAATGTTTAATTCTTGATGAGCCTTTTTCTGGTCTTGATCCGCTAGGTATTGCTTCATTGCGCACATTAATTGCAAAACTGGCAGCAGAAGATGGGCTGGCGATTTTAATATCCTCTCATATTATTGAAGAGTTAAGCCGTGTGAGTCAAAAATTATTTGTTATTGAAAAAGGAAAGATCTTACGATCTGGTCCCACACAGGCGATCATTCAGGCAAATACTTCAGAATATTTAATTTGCGCTCTGAATATTGAAAAATCTATAACGCTTAAAAAACTCAATGCAGAAATAAGCGGCAATTGCGCAAAAGTGGCTTTCGCTACAGCTAAAATACCCGGTCTTCTACAAGAATTACATCAAGAAGATATCTTAATCACATCCTGTACGCCGGTAATTGATATGAAAAACCTCTTTCAAGCTACTGCAGAATGAAAGAATTGATCTGGGCGGAAACGTATAAAATGTTTAAACAGGGCAAAACGTACTACGCCTTGTTAGCCATTTTTATAATTGAGATCATCGTGCTTTTTAGCGCGTATTATCAGGGCAGCAGTATAATTGATATTCTTCTCGACAATCTAAAACAGTCGTTCTATTTTGAAGGTAATCTGCTTAATGGCAACCTGCTTGTTTATCTTATTCTTAATACGCTTTGGTTTCACCTGCCATTGATTCTCATGATCGTGATTTCCGGGATGCTTACGGCAGAATATAAAGACAATACGATACAATCTGTAATGCTGCAACCCGTTTCAAAATGGAAATTCCTGTTGAGCAAATATCTTGTAGCTATAGCTTTTACACTGCTTACTGTGTTCTTTTTAGCCTTGTCTGCAATGTTATTCTCCTATACCATCTTTGGGAAGGGCGATCTTATTGTTTATCTGGACACGCTTAATTTTTTTAGCAATAAGGAAGCTTTTAGCCGAATTTTATGGGCTTTTTTATGCGGAACTTTC
>TARA_R110002020_G_scaffold431238_2_pt1 | contig 18281 bp, 15 predicted proteins | sample TARA_R110002020 | Tara Oceans TARA_R110002020 (sample SAMEA4396489) | marine metagenome | biome: Westerlies Biome; feature: [MES] marine water layer (ENVO:01000295) within the mesopelagic zone...; material: water (ENVO:00002006), including particulate matter (ENVO:01000060) such... | reverse complement strand
GGGTTATGAGCCCGACGAGCTACCTACTGCTCTATCCCGCGATATATGCGCTGTTTTTTACTTGGTTTGCACCTTTAGGTCATTACGCTAACAAAAAACAATTCCCTTTCCTTTGATTGGGATGGCAAATATACAACGCTTTTTACGACTACACAAAACACTTTCGTAAAAATTTTTAGCGGCCTTAAAATATTATATTTTCCATAACAGTAAAGCTTTGGCTTATAGGTATCTTTAAATCTATGAGAAAATTATTTATTACTATTTTAATCCTTATTTCGGTATTTGTAATAGGCACAATTGCCCTCAATTACTATTTCAAAAACAAAATAGAATCATTTTTGTCGTCTGGCCTGCCTGAAGACATGACATTAAATTACGACAACATCGATGTGCACTCCTGGGAAGGAACGGTAACGGTAGATAATATACAATTAAACTTAAAAAGTCCTGAAGATTCTATCTCTAAGGCACAAATCAAAACACAGGAGCTAAAACTAAAAGATCTTGACTATTGGGATTATTTTACACAAGATAAAATTCATTTTGACCTTATAGAATTAGGAGAATCTTCAGTTATTTATCACCAACAAAAGAAGAAAGATACCAACCAAGTATCTCAAAATAAAAATGATAGCAAGTTCAAAAAGAGTATTCAAATAAATCGCCTAAAACTGGCAAAAACCTCCCTAAAAGTACTCAAAAACGGAGCAGATTCGCTGTTACTTAATATGCCACAAACGGTAATTTCTATTGAAAATATAGAAACAAATAAAGAAAAACTCAAACAACAGATTCCATTTGATTACAGCAGTATTCACATAGAATCAGACTCTATTTTTTACAGGTTAAATGCCTATGACAATTTATACGTTGATAAGTTCAGCCTAGATGATTCTACATTGATCTTAAATAATACACAAATAAAAACACGCTACAGCCAGATAGAACTGTCTCAACAAATATCAAAAGAGCGCGACCATGTTGATCTTAATATTCCCAAAATAGCCTTTAAGAGTTTCAATATAAATGCTGAAAACAGTACACTTTCTGCACAGGCATCTCAAATGGATATTACACAACCGCAGTTTAAAATCTTTCGCGATAAGCTTGTTGCAGATGATCCAACTTTTAAACCGCTTTACAGCAAATCATTAAGAGATTTACCGTTTAAGCTTATGATAGATAACGCCCAGATAAAGGGTGCATCTATAGAATATGAAGAAAAGGTAAAAGCTGATAATCAAGCGGGGAAGCTCTCATTTAATAATTTACAAGCCACAATAAAAAATCTGGGGAATACTTACGCTCTGGGCATAAAAATGACATCAATACAAGTAAATGCTTTATTTATGGAGAAAAGCCCAATAGAGGTAGATTGGTCTTTTGATGTTCAGAATAAAAATGACCAATTTAGATTTAAGGCAGATGTAGGTGAATTACCCGTAACAGCTTTAAACAGCTTTACAGAACCTAATCTTAATGTTAAACTTACAGGAGCTTTACATAAAGCATATTTTGATATTTCTGGTGATAACACTTCTTCGCATATTAATATGAAAATGAATTATGACGACTTCAAAATAGCTGTTCTCAATGACAAAAAAGAGAAGAAAAAATGGCTGATTTCAACACTGGCAAATCTTTTTGTTTCTAAAGACAGTGAAGAAAAGGGCAGTGATTCTTTTAGATCCGGCGAGGGCACAGCAGAAAGAGACACCTCTAAGTCTATTTTCAATTACCTATGGTTAAATGTAAAACAAGGATTAATATCTATACTAACCGGCGATGGAGAATCCTCCTAAACGTCGTTAGAAACCCAATTAAGAGCATCAAGCCTATCCTTATGCTTAAAAGATCTTACTTCTGCAGTCATAAACATTGATTTGACTTTTGAATAAAAGTACATTATAGATTTATCTGAAACCAAAGCAATTCTATTGAAGCGCTTTCTTTGATCAATTTCATAAGACAAATCGCTAAAAGCGGCGCCTATATCCAGAGGGTTTGGGGAATTATCTTCAAAATAAAGTGATATTTTTTTATGCTTGTCAAGAAGGGCGTCGACCTGATCTTTTACGTTTTCAACAAGTTCTACATCAATGTTAGAATCAACAATAAAACCAACTACGTGGTCTGCAAATTCAAATTTTCTCATAAAAAATTTGGTTTGATTTTTTATTAAATACTCGTATAAATTGCAGAAACCCAGTTAAGAGCTTCCATTCTGTTTTTAAGGGAAAAGTGTCGCATCTCTGCTTTCATGAACAAAGCTTTAAATCGTGTATAGAACGATAGTATGCTTTTATCTGAGACTATAGCTATTCTGCTATAGCGGCTATTATTTTGAATTCTATATGTAAAATCCTTCCTTATTGCATTAAAATCTACCGCTCCCGTAGTGGTATCTTCTACATATAAACTTATGCTTTCATATTTTAAAAGCGCCTCATTTATAGTCATATGAATACTATGCACTGTTTTACTATCTATCTTTTCAGAAATAATAAATCCTAGTACTTGTTCTGCAAACTCAAACTTCTCGAGGGCCATTTACATAATAAATAAAGTTGGCGAATATACGGAATAACTGCTAATATCAATAGAATTAAAACTACTGCTCAATATTAGATACTTGAAATTCAGTTAATTCACCATCCTCAAAAGACACTGCGATCTCAATAGGGTTGCAACAAACCTCACAGTCTTCTATATATGTGGTAGAAATTGAGGGATCCAGAAGCATAGAGATCTCTTCCCAACAATATGGGCATTGAAAGAAATGTTCTAACATCTAAAAATCAACATTAAGTAATTGACCAATTAATTGTAGTAATTGCAATTCTGCATACTTAGCCTCGTACTTTGCAAGGTTCTTATTTGTTTCTGCATTAAGCAGGTTTATTTGTGCCTGCCTAAACTCAATAGATGTTATAAGACCAATATTAAAGCGCTCGCGTGACCGTTCAAAATTATTTTGATTTGTAATTACGTTTTGTTCCTGAATCTCATAAACCTGTAACAAATTTTCATAATCTCCTCTTGCATTTTCAATGTCACGCTCAACTTCCAGTTTTATTTGTTCTTTAAGTAATTTCTGATTATCTCGAGCAATCTTAGCATTGCGATACCTTACTGTTGTAGCTCCCCCATCAAATAAGTTCCAGGTGAGATTTAAACCTGCTCCTAAAGCTGTGCCTTTTTGAGTGCTCCCTGTAAAAAATGCACTTGCCGGACTGTTATTTTTATTCCAACCATAGGAACCGGTAAGCCCCACAGTGGGAAGATAGTCTGCACGTGTGGTCTTAATATCGTACTCACTTAATTCAATATTTGATTCACTCTGCATAATTCTCACATTGTTGTCTAGCGCACTATCTGTGTATGTTTGTAGTTTTATACTTGGTGTAAAAGCAACAAGCGTATCTACCACAAAATCTGTCCCAAGATTACGCGCCATCACTACATTAAGATCACGTTTTGTATTGAGAAGCTGCTGCCTGTTATTCATCAGGTTGATACTATCATTAGTAACGTCTACCTCTGCATTTAAAACTTCTAGTTTTGTATTCTGGCCATAATCAAATTGATAATTAGCTCTTAAAACTCTGTCTTTAGAGATACGCAAAGTTTCCTCAAGAATTTCAACATTTTCAGTCAGTCTTGCCACTTCATAATACACAGAAAATAGCTGTAAAATTGTGTTTTCAATGGTTTGTCTTGCATCAAGTTGAGATAGATTTCTAGCTTCTTTAAGACGCTGGTAATTATAATATCTTCCCAAGCCATCAAATAGGATGTAATCAAGGTTTACAGAAGCATTGTAATTATCAGATTCTGCATTATTCAATTCAAATGAGTTACCATCATCACGATCTGTCTCAGAATCCTGTATTTGATAATTCATACCCGCAAGAGCGTAAACAGCGGGCAGATATCCTGAATTTAAAAGACTTGCATTGTTTTCCGCAATTGTCAGATTATTATTTGCGACTTCAATCGCGTAGTTGTTTTCTAAGGTTAACTGTATCGCTTCGGCTTTTGACAGTTGATCTTGCTGGTCTTGCGCTATTCCTGATGACGAAAGAAACAAACTAATTACAGTTAATATGTAGGGGTAAATTGTTTTAAGCGGCTTCATCATCCTCGTTTTCTTCCTTTTGTTCTTTAATCGCACGCTCAACTTCTTCTTTTGAAACTTCTTTACCTGTACGCAACCATTTAATACGTGTTTTTGCACTATTTGTTATTGATAGTAAAAGGGGTAGCATGAGCAGTGTAAGTAATGTTGCGATGGCAATGCCATATGATATAGAAATAGCCATTGGTTTTAAAAATTGAGCCTGTCTGCTCTTTTCCATTAACAAAGGCGCTAAGCCTGCAATCGTCGTCAAAGAGGTTAAAAATATGGCTCTAAACCTCGATTTTCCGGCCATATACAGAGCCTCATCAAATTTAACCCCGTCTTTAAGATAACTATTAAACTTACCTATAAGTACCAGACCATCGTTAACCATTATTCCTATTAAGGCAATTATACCTAAAGCAGAAAGTACATTTATAGGAAACCCATGAATAAAGTGACCCCAGGCAACGCCTATTACACTAAAAGGAATCATCAACAACAATAAAAATGGCTGACTATAACTGCGGAACGTAAATGCGATAGTCGCATAAATTAAAAAGAGAATAACCCAAATCACTTTGTTTGCAGAATCACTGAGTTTTTCGGCCTCACGATTTTGACCTTCATAAGAAACGGAAACCGTGGGATATTTTGAAAGAATAGACGGCATCACATTTGCCCGTACATCAGCAAGTATATCTGTAGCGCTTCCGTTAGGATCTTCCATATCTGCATTTACCTGAATTTCGCGCTGTCCTTCAAGATGACTTATAGACTCATCACCACGGGCAATATTATAACTTGCTATTTCGCCAAAGGGCACACGTTCACCGCTTGGTGTTAGTATGCGCATCTCATCAAGATCATTTATAGAACTGCGATTATCCCTGTCATATCTCACCCAAACTCGTATCTCGTCCTGCCCTCTCTGAAAACGTTGGGCCTGAGTACCAAAAAATCCTGAGCGTACCTGCCGCATAACACTACTAAGATTTAATCCCAATGCATAAGCGCTTTCGTTAAGACGAATTTTAATTTCCTTGATTCCTTCTGGGTCTGTATCAACCACATCACGCAGCAAAGGATTTTCTTCTAGCACCGCTCGCAACTCTTGTTTTGCAGCTTCAAGCTCTTCTGTATTATTTCCTAAAAGAGAAATAGAAACTGGGCTTCCGCCAAAATTTCCTCCGGAGCCAAAAGTGAGTCTTTCCACACCAAAAACCTCACCTACTTCATCACGTATGGAGTTTGTAATATCTGGCGATGCAAAATCCCTAAGCTCTCCCGGAAGTAAATTTACCTGTAACGATGCTTTATTATTACCAGGCCCTACGCGCTTAATCACATTTTCTACCACTTGCATGTTATCTGTCTGCCTGGCTGTGTAATCATCATTTACACGCCATGCAGCCTCTTCTACCATGGTGATTATACTGTCTGTTATTTTAGGATTTGTTCCCTCTGGCATAAGCAGATCAATAGCAACTCTATCACTGGCTATACTGGGGAAAAGTGTGACCCGTACAATCCCCCCGGCTATGGCTCCTATTGTCACAATAAGTAGTGCTGCGATAATGGCAAAAGACAAAAACCTTTGCTGAAGTACAAATTTTAAAGTAGGGGCGTAAAGCTTATCGCGTAAATATTGCATAAACTTATCTCCCTTTTCATTAAAAAAACGCAGTTTATAAAAGAATTTATCCAGTCCTTTTTTAGAAGCTTTTTGCTCATCTGTCTCCTTGATTAACGCTTTAGAATGGGCTATATGAGCAGGTAAAATTATCAAAGCCTCAACTAGAGAGACCACAAGGGTAAGAATAACAACCGTAGCCACCTCACTAAAGAACTCTCCTATTCTACTATCAAGAAAAAGAAATGTAGAAAAAGCCAGAACGGTTGTAATAATTGCAGAAACAATAGGTGGAAGCACTTCCATAGTACCATCTATAGCTGCTTTAATAGGAGTTTTACCCTCCTCATAATGTTGATATATGTTTTCTGAAATTACTATACCATCATCTACTAGAATACCTATAACTATAATCATCCCAAAGAGGGAAAGTACATTAATGGTAACATTAAATTGAGCCGCAAAAATGAACATTCCTAAGAAAGCCACTGGAATACCGCAGGCCACCCAAAATGCAAGTCGGGTATTTAGAAAAAATGACAGAAACAGAAGTACAAGGAGAATTCCTGCTGCTCCATTTTCTATTAATAATTGTGTGCGTTGATGAAGTCTTACAGATGAATCTGAAACCACGTCAAGATGAACAGCAGAGTATTTTGCGTTAAAGTCATCTATATAATTATTTACCTTTTCTGCAGTAGGTAATAAATCTTCATTATTTGTATTACTTATTTCAACATTAACAGCAAGGTTTCCATTAAAATAGGAAGCATTAGGCGTTTCTTCAAATCTATCGCGTATTACAGCAACATCTTTTAATCGCACTACTGTACCATCGCTATTGGCCCTTACCACAAGATTGGTAAGCTCATCACCATAGTAAGAGCGATTATTTGCACGTATAAGATAATCTTCTGCTTCTGTTTTTATATTTCCACCTGTAGTGAGAATATTGGCCTGAGATACTGCTTGCGCCACTTCCTCAAAAGAAAGTCCATATGCGAGCAGATCATTTTCGCGAACAGCAATTTCTATTTCCTCAGCAGGATATCCCGAGATCTCTATTTGTGAAATCCCATCCATCGCCCGTAGGTCATACTCAATACTTCGCGCTATTTGTTTAAGTGTTGCAAGGTCTATAGATTCACCACTTACCGCAAAACTTATAGTTTGTCTTATTGCCTCTTGTTTCGCTACAACTAATGGTTCCATCCCCGTAGGAAAACTGGGAACGCGGTCAACTGCATTTTTCACTTCGGCAAGAATGACATCAATATCCTCATCCTGATCGATCTCAATGGTTATGTTTCCACCATTTTCACGAGAAGTTGAGGTCACTCTGTCTATCCCAACTAATCCTTTGAGATTGTCCTCTATTTTAAGGACGACACCCTCTTCTATTTCCTGCGGCGCAGCACCGGGATAAGCGACATTTATTGTGATTATCTGAGAATCTACTAAAGGGAAAAATGAGGATTTCATTCTAAAAATCCCAACTACACCAAAAATTATAAATGCAAATATTACGACATTTACCGCGACTTCATATTTAATAAAATAACTTATAATTTTACGCATAGCTTAATCTACTGCTTGTGAAGAACCTGCTGCCGAATTTGATGAGCTCTCTTCCCTATAAACTTTAACCTGCATACCAGCATAAGCACCAGGAACATTGCGGGAAAGTATATGCGTACCATCAGGAATACCTTTTAAAACAACATCCTTATCTGAAAAATAAACGGGATCTACATCTACCAGATCTAAAATACTATCTCTTACAATGAAAATTTGAGAATTGTCTACTAGAAGTTTACGAGGTATTTTGATTGCATCACTTTCTTCTTTCGCTTCAAGCTGTGCTTCAAGATACATACCTTCTTTCAGGTTATCCCCGGTAACTTCTACAAACACCTTGATAGTTTGGGTTGCCTGATTTACTCTTCCGTTAATTCTACTTACCGTTCCTGTATAAGAATGGGTGCCGTTAAGATCTGCAAGCTCCACTTTTTCACCTATTTCAAGTAAATCACTAAAAGTTTTACTCACCGCCACCTCTAGTTCATAAACTGACGGATCTATAAATTCTCCTAATTTTTGACCTGGACGTACGAGAGTTCCTTTTGTAACTAATGATTCTGTAAGTATTCCTGTAAAAGGTGCATAAATTCTATACTTCCCCAAGCGTTGTTCAAGGTTTTTGACATTGTAGTAGGACGAGAAAACACCACGTCCTGTAATAAAATATCCTTCCTGCTCATTATCAATTTTTGGAAATTCAGGGGTTCCCTTGTTAATATCAAAATTTGAAAGATATTTTTGCCACTTAGGATAAATATCAGGATAATCAAGCCTAAGATCGGGCATTATAGAAGTTACCAGATTATACAACTCACTTTTTGCCGCCTGTACAGAAGAGTAATACTCAGATGAATCAATATTTAAAAGAGTTTCTCCTCTTCTATATGTTTGACCCGGTTTAAAATCATGAGCGCTACTGCGAAAAACACCTTGCACTTCTGCAAACAACTCTAATCTGTTCTTTGCAGCCAGACTTCCGTTTGCGGGTATAACAATAGGTATTGTACTATTTTGTATTGTATCTACAAAGACAGTCTTTACTACTTTCTCAATTCGGGCTTCAGGTTCTGCTTTATTATCTTTAAGATATATAGCCAGAAATATAGCTCCAGCCAAAATTAAAACGCCAAGCCCTGAAAGTATAATTTTACGCATAGGTATATTTTTGCTCCAGGTGGGGATTGATGAGACACAAAAATATCAATGCCTTATGTGGGCTGATGTTAAAGAAATACTAAAATAAAAGCGGAATTAATTGTTATTAAGCGTATTGATCGATTTCCTCTGAAACTTTGCCCCAACTTGTCATTTTCTCTTCGAGCTTTTTCTTTTTATTTTGATAAACCTCAAAGAAATTAGGCTTTGCTATCGCTTTGTTATAATTCTCTGCCAGCTCCCTGTCAATCTGTTTAATTTCGCGTTCCAGCTTATTAATTTCAGATTCTAAATTACTGAGTTTATTGGTAAGAGCTTTAAGTTTCTTTTGATCTTTGTAAGAAGCTTTTGTTTCAGGGGCAGCACTTACTTTTTGGGCTTTTACATCATCTCGCTTCTCTACTTCTCTAAGACTCGTAACTTCTCTTTGCTCAAGATAAAAATCTATATCACCTAAATATTCTTTAAGCTTGTGATCTTTAAACTCGTAAACCTTATTTGTTAATCCTTGTAGAAAATCCCTGTCGTGAGAAACTAGTATCAACGTTCCTTCAAAACGTTTTAAAGCGTCTTTAAGCACATTTTTCGACTTAATATCCAGGTGGTTTGTAGGTTCATCCATCACCAGAACATTAAAAGGCTGCAACATCAGCTTTGCTAAAGCAAGCCTGTTACGCTCACCTCCAGAAAGCACACGCACATATTTATCTGCCTCTTCACCTCTAAAAAGAAATGCACCCAGAATATCACGAACTTTGCTTCGGTTTTTTTCATTTGCGGCATCTATCATTGTATCAAGAACGGTTTTACTACCATCTAAATGATCTGCCTGATTCTGGGCAAAATATCCTATTTGTACGTTATGCCCTAGTTTTAAATGTCCTGAATGATCTATCTCATCTACAATAATCTTAGCAAGAGTAGATTTTCCCTGCCCATTCTGTCCTACAAATGCGATCTTACTTGAGCGCTCAACATGCAGGCTTATATTCTTGAGAACATTCTTCTCTTCATAACTCTTTGAAATATGTTCTGCTTCTACAACCACTTTCCCTGGAACTACTGAAACCGGAAAATTAAGCGTCATAACGCTGTTATCATCTTCATCGACCTCGATACGGTCCATGCGATTTAATTTCTTGATCAGTGATTGAGCCATAGTGGCTTTAGATGCTTTAGCTCTAAACTTTTCAATCAGCTTTTCTGTATGCTCGATCTCCTTCTGTTGATTTTTCTGCGTGGCAAGCTGCTGCTCTCGCAATTCCTCTCTTAGAATAAGATACTGAGAATAAGGTTTTGGGTAGTCATAGATTCTTCCCAGAGAAATCTCTATAGTCCTGTTTGTTACATTATCGAGAAACATTTTATCGTGAGAAACAATAACCACAGCTCCTAAATAGGCTTTTAAGAAATTTTCAAGCCAGATTATAGATTCTATATCAAGGTGGTTTGTAGGCTCATCGAGAAGCAGAACATCATTATTCTGAAGTAACAATTTTGCCAATTCTATACGCATTCTCCACCCACCGGAAAAAGTATCTGTTAATCGGTCAAAATCTTCCCTGCTAAAACCAAGCCCCATCAAGATACGCTCAGTCTCACCTTTATAATTATAACCACCATGTATCTCATACTGATGCTGTACATCATTAAGCTCTACCATGAGATCATGATAGCCTTCACTTTCATAATCTGTACGCGTCACTAGTTGATGATTGATCTCATCAAGCCTGCTCTCCAGCTTTTTAATTGTTTCAAAGGCCTGAAAAGATTCTTCAAGAACTGTGCGCCCGGGTATAAAGTCAATATCCTGTTTAAGAAAGCCTATTTGCACTTCCTTATCCATAGCTATCTGTCCTGTATCGTATTCCTGCTCACCAGAGATTATACGCAGCATGGTAGATTTACCGGCTCCGTTCTTCCCAACTAGTCCCACTCTATCTCCTTCGCCTAAGCGAAAAGTAACTTCGTTAAACAGGTACTCACCCTGGAAGGAAACAGATAGATTATGAATATTTAACATATATTCTTTTTAATATTAGTAGTTAAACGCGGCACCTAGAAATAACTGCCTGTGGCTAACCAAATTTTCTGCAAAGATGCCTAAATTTGTTCAGTAATTCAACGCTATGCTCAAAGTCTTAAAAGGAAACAAATTATACAGCATTTTAACCGGTAAATGTCCCGTTTGCCATGAAGGCGAAATGTACATTGACTCTAATCCTTACCACCTGAGCAAAGTACAGGACATGCACGAGCGTTGTTCTTTTTGCGGCACAAAATTTAAAATAGAACCTTCCTTTTTTTACGGCGCCATGTATGTGAGTTATGGCTTAGGTATCGCTTTTGCTGTTGCCGCATTTGTAATAGCCCACTTCTTTCTCAACGGCGGATTATTGACCTCTTTTTTTGCGATAATTTGCACTTTAGTCCTGTTTTTTCCTGTAATCCTGAGGCTTTCCAGAAACATCTGGATCAATTTCTTTATGAGCTACGATAAAGAAAAGGCAAAGAATGCCTAAAGCAATTTCTTTTTAAAGCGATTTATATTTACATCCTCAGATAGATCTTTGCCCTCCTCGAGATGCTCATAAAGCATTTTAGCCAGAAAAGGAGACATCATAATTCCGCGCGTTCCTAAACCATTTAAAATAACGAGTCTGTCATATTTCGGGTGAACTCCCAATAAAGGTCTGCGATCGCCTGTGGTAGGTCGTATACCCGCCTCCTGATCTACAATCTCAAAATCACAGTTAATTACTTTTTTTAGTTTTTCTACGATTTCGCCTTGAGCGGAAACTGAAGGCTGCGTGTCTTTATCTTTCCAGTTAAAGGTAGCACCCACTTTATACAGATCATCACCCAGCGGAATTATAAAAAACGACGACTTTAAAGCCGATTTTAACGCCAATTTGGGCGATTTTACAGTAATATATTCACCTTTATTGCCTACCAGCGGCAACGCTTTGAAAAATGGATTTTTACATACTCCGTAACCTTCAGCAAAGACAATAAATCTTGCTTCTACATCACTATATTGAATGCAATTTGTTTGAAACTGAATATTTTCGTAATCAAACTCTTCTTCCTTTAAAGCAGATTTACTTTTAAGATATTCAGAATAAGAATTTAAGAGTTGCTTTATATCTACTTTTCCTGTTTCATTTACTTCGCCCAGGTTAAAAGGAGCATTAATGGCGTTATTATCATTACGGGTGACATGTGACCGAATAAACCGATCTAAACCCGGCTTATCTGAAGCTTCAAACCAATTATTTTGATCTTCTGCAGAAGAGAATATTTTCTTTACCGGCATAGACTGCACTGCTTCTACTCCCAATTTTTTACAAAGCTCTTTAAAATAAGGAATAGCCAGATCAAACTGCTCAACTCCTTGCCAAGGCAAAGAATAACGTTTAAGAATCACAGGATTATACAAACCACCTGCAACCCTGCTGGCACCTTTTTCATTATTATGAAAAACTACAAAGGTTTTATTGTGAGCCTCTAACTGCTCACAAAATGCCATGCCTGCGAGACCCAGACCAACGATTATGTAATCAACTTTTTTCATCGCTCAAAAATAAGGTATAAAAAAACGCCTCTCATAAAGAAAGGCGTTTTAGCAATAAGTTTTGTGAAAATTAGTAATTCCACATATCAGATTCAAAGTTTCGTATTTGTTCTTTTATGCGCTCAGACTCAAGTAACTGCATCAGTGCATTGTCTGCCACATACTCTTTAACTTCACGATCACCCTGAATGTTATCTACTCTGTAAATTACACCGTTAAACCTTCGCGAATTAAGCAAATGATCAAATGATAATGGCTGAGCTGAGTTTTGTGGATTAAATACTTGTGCTTCATGCAATACCTCACGAGCGCCTGGAAACCAAACCCAAAATAGAGGGACAAGCACTGGCTCATCATCATCTATAAAGTTAACATCTGGAGCAACTGGAGCAAGACCTATAAGTCTATACTTCAATTCACCCTGACGTTTGTCAAAGTACCAATAACCTCGTATCCAGTATTGCTCAATATCTGCAGCAGTAATATCACGTCTGTTTATAAACTGTTGATCAATTTGCTCACCGGCGTTGTACTGCTCATATCCTAAATCTGTAGTATCTACCTTAGACATTGCCGCAGAAATGTCTCCTAACTGAATCTTATCATTAAAGTACGAGTCTGAATAAATATCTATTTTACCCTTCTTAACATTAGTCACAAGAACATCATAAAGAGACCTTCTGTCTGAACCAATATTATTTGAATCTGTTGGGTAATATAGCGGGAAATTAACGCGCTCATCAAGATCAACGACCTCCCATACATTTTTTCCCCAGAGAACATCGCGACTATCAACATAACCATATTCTAACGGTTTGTCGTTGTCGAGCTCTATTTGTTCATCTGTCTTGATAAACATCTCATCTGGGTCTGTCGCATTCAGAATATTGTTCTGCCCATAAGATGATGCAGCCAATATCGTCATGCAAACCACTAAAAATGAATTTTTCAAACTCATGTCAGTTATACTTTAATTTGTAAGTTCTATTAAAACAGGAGATACTTTTTTCAATTTATAAGAACTATTTCCTGCAATTTGAGCATTTATATCAAATATCTGCACCGTTTCACCACGTTGGGCTCTTTTTAATACTGCCTTAGCGCGCGCATCTAGTCTGTCTCCATTTACCTGAACAGTTGGCTGCCCCGGTACATTAAATTTAAATCCTGTAACCTTTAAATTAAGGTCAAAATCAAAATCTGGCAAAGAAGCACCTACAGATGATATCTCTAACGCATTTCTTTGCATTTTTATTATATCAGATTCACCACGTACAGTTCCTGTAGGTCTTGGTATATCTTTTATTCTAAACTGCTTAGAGTCACTTACCTTAGAACCATCTGCCAGAGTACCATTTACATTTATGGTAACTTCACGCCCATTACCTGGGGTCATCACATAGCTACTACCACTTGCTTTATTAAGACCCGGTGCGCTTGCAGACACATTATTATCTGCCACACCAGCGAAGCTAATGGTCATTGGGTTTGCAACACCGCGATAAACCACGTTCATTTTATCTGCTGAAATAGTGGCAGAATTAGGGCGGTTTATTACAGCATATGAATCATTAATAGGTATCGTTACAATAGAATCTCCTTCTTTAAACTGAAGTTCACCTTTAATGCTCTGCTCTCCTACATTACCGGCGGGAAAATCGAGTAAAACCTGCCCGGCAGAAGTCTGCTTAAGCTGTTTACCGTTTATCACCACCTTGTCAAAGTTCAAAGTATTATCATAACGACCAAGAATTACCTTACCTTTAAATGATTCTCCAGAGAAAAATGCACTCTTATCTGGCACAACAATAGCCTGGTAATTGCTCATAGATAATTGTTGAGCTTGCTCACCAGCTAACATAGCAGAAAGAAGCTCACTTTGCGTAGTCTTTATATCTGCCTGCATCTGCGTCAACTTTGTAGTTGAAGCTATCATTGGGAAGCCTTCAAAATTGTAGCTTAACCACTCTATTTTCTTACCATCGCGATTTTCTACAGGCGAAGTATCAAACTTCTGCTTTATATCTGACGCGATATTAGGATAGCTGTCACCAATTAAAGCTACTACTTCATCTCTAAAGTTCTCAACTTTTGATTTAAACAACTTTCCATCTTTAGATAAGTTATCACCGCTAAAGAATGTTTGATCAAGAAAATCAGGCTTATCCTGAGCCTCATAATCTTTAGGATCTTCAACTTTAGCTGTCATTGCAGATTTTAACGAGTCAATATAACCCGATAAATCTGTAGCCATCACATTTATTTTCTTCGCTTTTTCTTTGATCACCGCATATTTTGCCGGTTGTTCTGACGCTTTAGCATCAAGTCCTGCTAAAAATGCAGTATTACGCTGGTCTGATGCGCTATTTGCTTGTGTTATTTTTTCGTTTAAAAGACCAAAAGCTGATAATACCTCTTTAGACATATTTAATGCAAGCATTGCAATAAATACGAGATACATCAGGTTGATCATTTTCTGTCTAGGTCCTAGTTTTCCACCTGCCATCTTCTATTTTTTATAGATTTATATCAAGTTGAAAAATTATTTCCTGTTCATCGCAGAAAGCATACCACCATATACACCATTAAGAGAAGAAAGGTTAGTCGCAAGACTTTCCATTTGTTCTTTCAATTTACCAGCGTTAGTTGCTACTTCATTGTTTATTTCAGCCTGACGACCCGCGGTCTCAACCTGAACTTTATAAAGACTGTTTAAAGACTCCATTTGAGCTGCTGCTAAAGCCATCTCTTCACTATATCTTTGTGTAGAGGTCATTGCTTCTGCAGTTGGTGAAATCGCTTTTGCTGCTCCTTCAAAATTTCTAATGCTTAAGCCAAGGCTGTTCATTAATTCTGCATCAATTTGAGCTTCCTTTAAAAGGTTATCAAGCTTTTGCGAAAGCATACCTTCAGATTGTGTCTCTTCAATAACTGCATTCTTTCTTACTGCAGGTTCTGCACCTGCTAATTCTGGATATACTAAAGACCAGTCTAATTCATCATCAACAGGTTCAAAAGCAGAAATAGCAAAAATAAGTGCTTCGGTAATTAGACCAATAGCCAGTAAAACACCGCCATTTAAAGGGCCTAATTCCCAGTGTAGGATCTTAAATAAAGCTCCAATAATAACAACAGACGCACCTAGGCCGTACGCCATGTTAAAAAGTTTCTTTGTAGATTTCGATTGTGCCATTTTAAAAATTAAGTTAAGTAATTAGGGTTAAGTAAAATATTTGGGTAAATATTATTTTGAATCAATACTATCTTCTGGTATTCACGTCTCCGCCCACACCAAGGTAATCCTGCACAGTTCTAAAGCCTATATAGCTTCTTGCAGAATCTGCATACTCATAATCACGTGTACTTACTTGTAGGAAATAAGCAACATCTTTCCACGACCCACCACGCACAACTTTACGCTGATTTTGTGTGTCGTTAACATTAGGGTTCATGGTAGAAACGTATTCATAAGCATTAGGGTCATAAGATGATGCAACCCATTCTGAAACGTTTCCAGACATGTTGTACAGATCATAATCATTAGGCTCATATGAATCTGCCTCTACTGTATAAAGTGCCTGATCTGCCGCATAATCCCCCCGCAGAGGTTTAAAATTGGCTAGAAAGCATCCTCTGTCATTCTTTGCATAAGGTCCACCCCAAGGGTAAGTAGCTCCTTCCAGACCGCCACGTGCTGCGTATTCCCATTCAGCCTCGCTGGGTAATCTGAATCTATTAACCAATTGTTGACCTCTTTCTTTTTTATAGGCATTTCTATAAAGCGTACGCCACTCACAGAATGCTTTTGCCTGCTCCCAGGTCACCCCAACTACAGGATAATCATCATAAGCACTATGCCAGAAATAATCATTATGCATAGGCTCGTTGTATGAATAGGCAAAATCTTTGATCCAAACTGTAGTATCAGGATATATCTTTACATTTTCAGTAATCAAGTAATCACTTCTTTTGCCTTTTTTCGCTTTCGCAGCAGCTTCTATATCAAGATATGTGTATTTAAACTCAAGTTTATCTACATCAATAGTGCGCTGGCCGTTGTACGATTCTTCAAGAGGAAGGTACATAGAATCCATCACCTCTACATAATATTCATCAGGATAATCCTGAGGATCATCTAATAGGTCGATACGCTTATTTAACTTTCTGCCTTCGTAAGTATCTGAAAAACTGTAGTAATTGTCATACATATATTTCTCATACGGAGTCATATCTTCAGGATCGTTATCAAGAAAAGCATACTCTCCTATACCACCATCACCCGGCGTCTGCCCCATTTCATCAGCAAAAATTGCTAAACGGGTGCGTACAATAGAATCTTTTACCCAATCTACAAATTGGCGATATTCTGAATTGGTGATTTCCGTCTCATCCATATAGAACGAGCGTACAGTAACAGTTTTAGTTGGGGCGTTTTTAACCGATGCGATATCATCGTCGCTTTTACCCATAATAAAAGAGCCACCTGAAACAAGCGTCATCCCGTATGGTTTTTCAGGATTCCATTTCTTTCCTTTGGCCCCCACAAGCTCACCGTGGTCATTGCGACCACAACTAAATAACAAGCTTATCATCGCAATAAATGCAACAAACTTCTTCATAGGTATTTTAGGTTAAATTGAGATTTGAGAGCGTAAACCTATTTATAAAAATTTTAATAACCAATTTTTAGTTTAAAAAAACCGCTCAATCCCAGTTAGTTCTATTTATTATACTTCATTCTTCCTTCTCGCCTTATACCAGCGTTCAGGTATTTCCTGATTGCACGCGTTAAGATAATCCTGGTATGTGCATGGTAATAACGTGTGCCTTTTTAATTTATTATTAAGACCTTGTAAAAACGGAATTTCTATCCACCAGCGCTCTGTCTTGTTACTCTTGTAAAAACTAAGCACCTCATCCTCAACCGGGACTGCATAATGCAAAAACTCTTTGCGCCTATCTCCTATCTCCTCATTAGCCCTGTAATTCACTCCTTCTATAAAGTACCAGATGATCTCTGCTATAAGCGCTGCCCCTGCTTCGGTCTGTTTTGTCAATGCATATTCAAAAATTCCAAATACACTTACGCGATCACTTATCCCCGCATAACGTGAAATAGCACAGGCTTCTCTGCCGTTAAAACCATTAGGCTTAGAATGATGCATAAAACCAAGGGATGATGATTGCACCGCGCCAAGATCAAAAGAAACAATATCTGCATCGCGCATGACCGGCTCTACAATACTAATATCATTTGTCACAGCGCCCAGACGATATGCATCAAAAAATAATTTATCCATCAGGTCTATTTCTTCCTGACTATTAAAATAAGTCTGGTATCCCAGATTAGAAAAATTGAATAAATTATAAGGTTGGTCTACGATCACTTTACCTACATAAGACTTATTTGTCATAGGCTGCGAACTATCGCCCAGATCAAAACGGCTATCTACACTTACCAGATTAACCATTTGATCAAGATTATCAAAAGCTCTGTAAATAGCATGTGTTAAATCTTGAGTACCTCCTAAAAAAACAGGAATAATGTCTTTTTTGATCAGATTTTCGGCTATTTGCCTTACGGCGAAAAACGTATCTGTTATACTTTCTCCTGCATCAATATCGCCAAGATCTGCAATTACAGTGTGCCAATTACCCGGAAATAACTGGTAAAAAGCCCTTCTAATTGCCGAAAAATCGAGATGTTCTTCTAAGAGATCAATATCTCCCCTATTCTCTCGCACACCAATGATTGCCAGATTCACTCCTTCCAGATCAGGCATACCTTCTTTAGATGAATGAACTTTAATTGCGTTTGCCAGGCTCTGGCTGTGAAATAGTTGCGCATGAGCTACAACAGCATCAGAAACCGGCAACAGGTTTTCTAAGGGCATAGATTATTTCTTTTTAGCAGTAGGTTTCTTACGCGTAGCGGTCTTTTTTGCCGCCGGCTTCTTTTTTGACGCTGTTTTTTTCTTTGGCCCTTGCTTCTCAAGAATATCTTTCACTTCTTCCAGCGTAAGCTTTTGAGCATCTACAGTTTTAGGCAATTCTATTTTAGTACGCCCTTTAATAATATTAGAACGCCCCCAGCGTGCTTTTTCTACACGTATGCCTTCATCTTTAAAATCATGAATGACTTTATCTTTTTCCTTTTGCTTTTTATCTTCTATAAGCTCTACTATATCAGCATCGCTCAGGTTATCAAAATCGTA
>TARA_R110002020_G_scaffold63170_6_pt1 | contig 18298 bp, 23 predicted proteins | sample TARA_R110002020 | Tara Oceans TARA_R110002020 (sample SAMEA4396489) | marine metagenome | biome: Westerlies Biome; feature: [MES] marine water layer (ENVO:01000295) within the mesopelagic zone...; material: water (ENVO:00002006), including particulate matter (ENVO:01000060) such... | reverse complement strand
TGATATATTAAAAAAACTGTTTATTTATGAGGTACAACTACAATCTTGACATTATTCATTTAAACCATAATTTTCCTCTTTTGGCTAAAATTCTGAGACAGATCTGTTTCTGGATAGCTTCCTACAGCCTTCTTTGGTTCATTGTTCATCAAATTATGATTTTGAGCTTCAGTGCGCTGACTACCGAATTTGTAATTGACAAACAATTAGACCTTGGATTGCTGCCTTTAAGATTTGCAGTTCTAATCGGTGTTTTCTTCGGAATTTCTTTAGGATGTGTGGATCATTTGCAATCAAAGATTTATAATAGGAACCACACCTTGGGGATAAGCATCCTCGTGGGAAGTGTCATGTATTTCATCGTAGTGACCATTCTGATTATTGCAATTAGATTTTTTGCTGAATATTTTTATGATCATTTTATTGGAAATCGATCGCTCTCCGGATTAATTCTGGAAGCATATGAGCAGCATATCAACTATATTATTTTGGTCTATACTTTTTTTATGACCCTGGTCATAAGCTTTCTTAATCAGATGATGAATAAGTTTGGTCCGGGTAATCTTCTGCCTATTATTTTAGGTAGCTTTCGTTTTCCCCAGGAACAAGAGCGGATTTTTATGTTCTTGGATTTAAATTCTTCCACGAGATTAGCAGAAAAACTAGGACATGTAAAGTACAGTTCCCTTATTCAGAATTCTTTTATGGATATCGATAAAATTATAAGAAAATATGATGCCGAAATTTATCAATATGTAGGAGATGAAGTCGTCGTAAGCTGGCGGGTAACTAAGGACCATGACTGTTTTCCCATCAGCTTCTTCTTTGCGGTTCAAGATCAGTTTACTTCCAGAGAAAATTTTTATCAAGAACATTTTGGAATTTTACCTTCCTTTAAAGCCGGTGTTCATAAAGGTCTGGTCACGGCGGTAGAAGTAGGAGATGTCAAACGGGAAATTGCCTACCACGGAGACACTTTAAATATTGCTTCCAGATTGCAAAATCTTTGTAAAAGCTATAACAAATCAATACTGATTTCGGGTACGGTTGATCAATTGGATAATCAAAATTTTTCCTACAATACAACTTCATTAGGTTTAAATAAACTGGAGGGACGAGAGTCACCAATAGAAGTGTTTAGCGTAGAACCTTAACCTCGATTAAAAACAAAAAAATGAAAATTATATTTACAATTATCTTTCTGACCCTTCCCAAATTGGTATTTAGTCAGATAAAATCAGGAGATAACCTCCCCACCACCTGGGAACTTCTTAAATAGTCAAGTCTTAGAAACAAAATAATAAATTGATTATCAATATTTTATATTGCAAATATCACTGAAATCGCTTGCGCTAATGACAGGTTTTTCGTAACTTCTGGTATAAAACCTTGTCAAATGCGTTCAAAAAAGAGACCTGCCGGACAGTTGGATTTTCTTGCCCTGACCCTTAAGGAACAGCTCAATCCAAAGAACGAACTGTATGGCGATGACATCAAAACGGCTAATGATCTTGGCTACAAAAGATGGAATGCAGGTCCCGTTTTGGGCTGTCATCCTCCCCACTTTGCCACGTACGTGTGAGGTTTCCAAAGGCTCGGATGTTCCTGGCGGCTATGAGCAGGTTCCTGTCCACCGTTTGGGTGGAATCTTTTCGTCCAAGTTATGTTTGAGCAATTCGAGATTTTACAGGACTACCAATGGCGGGGTCACGTAATTAACAGGCATAGACTAAAAGTTTTATTTTTTCCTTTATCCCATGTGGGAAATTCCCTAATCAGAACCGCTTCTTTATCGAAAATCATTGTATATGCCCTCCATCCTCTCTCTTGGTAGCCCTATCTCCTTTGCCTGTGGATAAGAGCACGGTGTTTACTACTGACATCCTCCCATAACCTTTGACGGGTCTTATAGGAGGCATCGGGCTCGTGGGCATAGTGGGTTTCATACGGCTTACAAACCGGCATTATTATCAAATAATTCTTTTAGTTTTTTTTCTAATTTTTCTCCTCTTATGAACCTAGCGATAATTTTACCATTTCCATCAATTAAGAAGTTATCTGGGATATCCCTTACTCCATATATCATTGCAGCTTCATTATCACTCCCCTTTAAGTCACTTACATTTTCCCAAAGCAGACCATCTTTTTCAATGGCTTTTATCCATTTTTCTTCGTCGGCATCTAAGGAAATACCGAAAATTTCAAATCCTTTGTCATTGTACTTTTTGTATTGCTCCACAAGTTCTGGGTTGAAACTTCTGCAAGGCCCACACCAAGAAGCCCAAAATTCGATAAGTGTGTACGTTCCCTGTATATCGGAGAGTTTTACCATCTGTCCATTGATGTCCGGCTGTTCAATATCAACAAATTTGTCCCCAACCTTTAGTTTTTTGTTAATCGCTATAAATTTTTCTATTGCTTTTCCTTCTTCGGTAGAATATAATTCCGAATTCAATTGTGAGAAGATTTTGGCTGTTTCCTCACTTCCCATTCGTTCTTTGGACCAATTTAAACGAGTGAGACTTTCGTACGAGTTGGGATACTCTATAATGAATTTTTTGTTAATGTTGATTTCTATATCCTGCATATTCTCATAAATTACAAAAAGAGAGTCACGGTTATTGTCTGTAACCATTGTTTCAAGTCTTTTCATTTCTTCAAAAATAGAGTCTTTTCTTTCTAAAAGTGTTTCCGATTCTTTCTGGGTATTAGAACCTTTTATTCTACTATCTGAAAAATTACCCTTTTCGCCAATGAAGTCTATCTTTTTATTTTCTAACCAAAATGTTCTGTCATCTTTGCTTTTAATTATTCTTAAATGGGCCAATCTGGGGCGCTTTATATTTCCCCTAAATTGGAATATTTCGTTGATGACAAGTGTTGAATCAGCCACCACATCCGTTTTAGGATAGAGATATAATAAAATCTGGGTGCTGTCGGGTACATTTTTTGCAATTCCGTTTATAAAATACCCCTTACTTGTGGGTTTGTCTTGGCAAGAAATTAATGTTGCCAATGAAATTATAACTATGCCCGTGTATTTCATTTCGTTGTTTTTTTGCCTGCTTGTAGCTATTATATCAGTATAAATATACCTCTTACCTTCTAAAAATCTCTGGATAATAGGATTTTTTGCTCCACTTTATTATTTCTGAATTTAGCTATATAGTCAGGTCTTAGAAACAGTATAATAAATTGATTATCTGTATTTTATATTGGAAATATCACTGAAATCGCTTGCGCTAATGACAGGTTTTTCGTAACTTCTGGTATAAAACCTTGTCAAATGCGTTCAAAAAAGAGACCTGCCGGACAGTTGGATTTTCTTGCCCCGACCCTTAAGGAACAGCTCAATCCAAAGAACGAACTGTATCTGTTGGCCCATAAGATCCATTGAGATCATTTCGAAAAGGAATTCGCCCCGTTGCATTCCGACATGGGCCGTCCCGCCCACCCGATACGGTTGATGGCCTCCCTGTTGATCCTGAAGTCCATCTACGATCTCTCCGACGAAATGCTTGTGGAACGACACTGGGAAATGAACGCCTATTTCCAGTACTTCGAGGGCATATCCGCCCAACATTGGGGCCCGCCCTGTGCGGCGAGCGACCTGGTACATTTCAGGAAGCGAATAGGGGAAGAGGGCGCTGAAAGGATATTCAAACATTCCATAGACGGGCATGGCAGGGACGGCAAGGACCCGAACGTAAGTATCGATACTTCGGCGCAGGAGAAGAACACCAACTATCCCACGGATGCCAAACTGAACAAAAAGACCATCGACAAATGTGTAAAGATCGCAAAGGGACATGGCATCGTTCTGCGCAGGAGCTACAGGCGCACCTCGAAGCACTTGGTCAGGGACACCTATTACGGTACGCACCCCAAAAGGAAGAAAAGGGCCGATACGGCAAGGCGAAAAATGGGGACCATCGCCGGGCGGTTGGTCAGGGAGCTCGAACGCAAACTGCCCGAGGGTGCCCGTTCTGGCGAACTGGAACTCTATAAAAAAGTGCTTTCCCAAGAGAAGAAAAGCAAGAACAAGATATACAGCCTTCACGAGCCCGAGGTCTATTGTATGAGCAAGGGCAAGGCCCATAAAAAATATGAATACGGCAACAAGGCCTCTGTGGTCCTTACCCAAAAAAGGGATACAATCGTAGGGGCCATGACCTTCAGGACCAATGTGTATGATGGCCACACCTTGGAAGATGTACTGGCCCAGACCTGGGAGCTTACCGGAAGAACGCCCAAGACGGCCCAAGTGGACAGGGGATATAAAAGAAAACAGACCGTAGGGGCGACACATATCAACATTCCCAAGCCCCATTGAAAAGGGACAGTCCCCACCAAAAACGGAAAGAGAGGAAACACTTTAGAAGAAGGGCGGGCATAGAACCGGTCATCGGGCATCTAAAATCGGACCACCGCGCGGCAAGGAACTTCCTCAAGGGGCAAATGGGCGACAGCATCAACTTTATAATGGCGGCGGCAGGGTTCAACTTCAAAAAATTGACGAAAAAACTGAAGAAAACGGTCCTTTGCCTATATTCGTATCTCAAGAATATGTTCGATCCAAACCTATCCGGCAATCAATCGGCATTTAGGTAAATCAAATTGACCATGATATCCTTTTTTAAGGGTCGACTATTTAATGTGTTTTTTTACAATACTATAAGGTAATTAATTTTTGGGTTTTCCACAAGTAAAAAGAGAGGCTCATACGCAGTCTGACGGCCAGGATATAGTCAGCCTTTTCATCCAAAATCTTCTCAACTATGCTTGTTTGGCATCCCATAGCATTAATGGTAACAATGGTGTTCTCTAAAGACACCGCCTCCAAAATCTTCGGAATAGCAGTAATCTCAGTTGATTTCTCCGATACACGCTCCTGCCTGACCCATGACTAGTTGGTTATTAGTAGCCCAGGCGCTCCCCATATGCACGGGGGATGTCTTACCACTGCCCTTGGCGCCCCCTAATGGTCTTCCTATCGATATAGATAATTTCCCGAGGGTTGAGTTGGACCAGTAGGCTGACCCATTCTGTAAAACAACTTTCAAACTTTTGGCTGTCAATAGTGGAAAACACCCCGCTAAACGTATCATGGAATGGTATTCCATAAGATAGTTTTAAGAAAAGTACGCAGGAATTCTTTTTTTGCATAGGCATAATCTTCCATTTCATTCCAAGAATTTGCTTCACAAATGACTGAAATAATGCCCATGGGAGGATCTCCTCTAAGTAATGAAGTCGCTTGTGGGTACGTCTAAATCCGGGATTTGGCCGAATATGGCCCTTAAATGACCAGTAGTTTACAACGAACATAGCATATTGATCACCAATATAATACACGTTATATATTGCAAATTAACAGCGATAAACCCAAGATTTTTTATCGAAAATTCAGTGATTTAGTAAATAAATTCGACTTATATTTTTAGTGCGTTTGCTCTGCAGAGCGTTTGGGGAGTAAAGCCCACTTATGGGATCAAATATATTCGTTTAGGATTCCTATCAGGGTATTGGCATCCTGTTCCCCGCTCTGGCGCCATACCATTTCGCCCTTTTTATAGATAATCAGCGTAGGGAGCCCCTTTACCCGAAGGGCCTGTGACAGTTCCTTGTTCTTGTCCACATCTATCTTTATCACCTTGCCCTTGTCGCCCAAGGCGGCGGCCACGTCCCTTAATACCGGGTGCATGGCTATGGACTGCTCGTTCCATTCCGCATAGAAATCGAGGAGCACCGGTACATTTATATCGATCAATTCACCAAACTTGGACATATGGAATCATTTCGGTTATCAAAAGTAAGAAAAAATGTTAAATTAGTTACAAGGTCGTATATTTTTGAAAACCACCATCAATTTCTTAAACAGAACCCTTCCTATTTAAGGTGATCACGGAAATTTCGGGCCAGATGCCCACCCTTCCGGGGTATCCCAAAAAACCAAAGCCACGGTTAACGTTTATATACTGGCCAAGTTCCTTGTAGATTCCGGCCCAATAGGTGTAACGCCATTTTACCGGGCTCCATTTTATCCATCCCGGAATCTCAATGCCAAACTGCATCCCATGGGTATGTCCGCTCAAGGTAAGGTGGTAATGTGTTTTATCATGGATCACCTTGTCTTCCCAATGTGAAGGGTCATGGCTCATCAATATCTTAAAATCATCTTTCCCTACCCCAGTGGATGCCTTTTTTAGGTCGCCCGCTTTTTTAAAGCCGCCACGCCCCCAATTTTCCACTCCTATAAGGGCGATCCTTTCCCCGTTTCTCTCCAGATAACGGTTTTCGTTCAACAGCAGATCAAACCCTATCTCTTTCTGAAGCTTTTTTAGAGCCTCTAGATTTTGTTCTTTGGCAGCTTCTGAATCCCATTCCACATAATCGCCATAATCATGGTTCCCCAAGACCGAATATTTACCGTCCCTTGCCTCCAAAGTAGCAAATAGATCGGCCCATGGCACCATTTCCTCCGCTTTGTTGTTGACCATATCGCCGGTAAACAAGAGTAGGTCGCTCTTTTGTCTGTTCACCAGGTCTATGGCATATTCTATCTTTTCCCTATCGTCGAAACTGCCACTGTGTACGTCGGAGATCTGGGTGATCTGATACCCGTGAAAGGCAGCGGGAAGATCGTCGAATTCAAGATTGTATTTCAATACCTTAAAATTGTATTTGCCCTTGTACATCCCATATAAAAGTGCTCCAAAGGGGATGGCCGCCAAACCTACCGCCAACAGGCTCATAAACCTCCTTCGTTCCGGAAAGGTAAATTCCTTGGCCGTCCCTAAAAATCGCTGGTAGCCGGCCGCCACCAAACGGAAAATATCCTCGGAAAACAAAAAGAGGATGGTAATGCACTTAAAGGAAAGCATGGTGATCAAGAATCCGAAAGCATAACTTTTTGGCCTGCTAAGCACCCTTCCCGGCTCATCGCCCCAAGTGAACTGATAGATAAAATTGCCCAGGACCAAAAGGGACAATAGTATGTACGCATAATAGACCCAAGGGTACCTTGTTAAAGTTTTGAGGGCCTGTAGCGTATACATTCCCAAGGCGAAATAAATGGCAATAAATATGATCCAACGAAGCATAGCTTACTTTTTTACAAAGATATTTTTTTAGGGGCACCACTACCCTGCTTTACACATTATTTAACTAACCCGCGGACGGCTTCCACAATATCGATCTGGGATATGGCTACCGCGTCCTCCCTAAGAAAGGATGGCGTGTTCATGGAAAGTTTGGGAACCATTGGCAGGTTTCCAACGAATTTGGTGGCGGACAAATGGACCGCTTTAAATCCGTCGTCCTTAAATAGCGCAACGTTGTGGGGCCCTATTCCGGCTCCGGGCATAATGGTACAATCAACGGCCCTTTGGCGCAAAAGCGACAAAAGCGGCAAACCTTCCTCCGCCTTTGGCCGCTGTCCCGAACTTAGGATAGTGCCTACGCCCATATCTTGAAGGATGTTCAGGGCCAGAAATGGATCAGGCACCCAATCAAAGGCCCTGTGGAAAGTAAAAGAACGCCCCCTTGCCGTTCGGATCAATTCCTGTGTCCTGTCCCTATCAATGGTAAGGTCCCTGTTCAGGACCCCGGAAACCACCCCGTCAAAACCCAGTTCCACACATAGGGAAACATCCTGCAACATGATCTCGAATTCATGGGGGGAATAGGTAAAATCCCCACTTCTGGGACGGACCAGTACATGTACGGGAATGGATATGGCCTGTCTTACCTGTTTTAAAAGGCCCCATGATGGGGTAATCCCGCCCACCCCAAGTTCCATACAGAGCTCGATCCTATCCGCCCTCGCTTTTTGTGCGTTCATGGCAGATTCAAGGGAATTGGCACATACTTCTACGATCATATTTCCTATATTTAGGCCTTTAAAAATAAACAACCCACGCCCATGAAAAGAAGAAACTTCCTAAAAAATTCCTCCATAGGGACAGCGGCCCTTTTTTCCGCCCCACTTTGGGCCTCCAAACAGCAATTGCCCTTGGAAGAAAAGACGGACCATTTTCCTATGGCACCTAAGATCCCCGTGGTGATCTGCACCTGGAATTTTGAAAATGCCTCGGCGAGGGCATGGGAGATCCTTTCTGCCGGAGGAAGTTCTCTGGACGCCGTTGAGCAGGGGGTCATGGTCGAAGAAGCCGATATAAACAACTCCACAGTGGGTCTAGGGGGAAGGCCCGATAGGGACGGAAACGTTACTTTGGACGCCTGCATCATGGACAAGGATGGCAATTGTGGGTCTGTGGTCTACCTCCAGAACATAGTACATCCTGTTTCCGTTGCCCGAAAAGTGATGGAGGACACCCCCCATATTATCCTTGCCGGAAAGGGTGCCGAACAATTTGCGTACGAGAAGGACTTTAAAAAGGAGAACTTGCTTACCGAAAAGGCAAAACAGGATTGGATGGAATGGAAAAAAACCTCGCAGTACGCACCCATTATCAATATAGAGAACCACGATACCATTGGAATGCTGGCAATAGATGACAAAGGGGATATCTCGGGTGCTTGCACCACCAGTGGCATGGCCTATAAAGTAGCGGGGCGTGTAGGCGATTCCCCTATTATAGGGGCGGGTCTCTTTATAGACAATGAAGTGGGCGGTGCCACGGCCACGGGCGTGGGGGAAGAGGTAATCCGCACCGTGGGCAGCTTTTTGATCGTGGAGCTCATGCGCCAGGGCAAATCGCCACAGGAAGCTTGCGAAGAAGGCGTAAAACGCATAATGGCCAAAAACAAGGGGAGAACCGACTTCCAGATAGGTTTCATCGCCATGAACAAAATGGGCGAGACGGGATCCTATTGTGTACATCCTGGTTTTACCTATCGGATGTATTCAAAGGAGGGACATATCAACCATCCTTCCGTCTCCTACATAAAAAACTAAGATACCATCAACTACCCAAGGGGCAAGCCCCAAGGTAATAAAAGGAAGAAACCTTATCCCACTTCGATGCGCAACGTCGAAGGAACAAAACCCATTAACGGGCTTAAGGCCAATGGACCTATTTTTAATTAGAATTTCTTACAATGGCAGAACAGAAAAGACTTTTTTTATTGGATGCGTACGCACTTATCTTCCGCGGATACTATGCCCTGATAAAAAACCCAAGAATAAATTCCAAGGGAATGGACACCTCGGCGGTCATGGGGTTCGTAAACTCACTTTTTGATGTGATAAAAAGGGAACGCCCAGATCATCTGGCCGTGTGTTTCGACAAAGGGGGCAGCACCGAACGGACCGAACTCTATGCGGCCTACAAGGCAAACCGTGATGAAACACCGGACGCCATTCGTTTGGCAGTGCCCATTATACAGGACATACTGAAAGCCATGCACATTCCGGTCGTGGAGCTCTTCGGGCTGGAAGCTGACGACATTATAGGCACCTTGGCCAAACAGGCAGAAAAGGAAAATTATAAGGTTTTTATGGTAACCCCGGACAAGGATTTTGGCCAATTGGTGTCGGAAAATATTTTTATGTACCGACCGGCCAGGATGGGAAATGGGATCGAAATTTGGGGCATTCCCGAGGTCAAGGAACGGTTTGGGGTAGAAAGGCCCGAACAAGTGATCGATTACCTGGGAATGATGGGCGATGCCAGCGACAATATTCCCGGCCTTCCCGGGGTAGGCGATAAAACCGCCAAAAAGTTCATCGCCGAATTCGGTTCCATGGAGAACCTGTTGGCCAATACGGACAAACTAACGGGAAAAATGAAGGAAAGGATCGCTGAGAACGGGGAACTGGGACTGCTTTCCAAGAAATTGGCGACCATCTGTGTTACCTGCGACGTAACCTTTAATGCCGAAGACTATGAGCTTTCGATGCCGGACAGTGAAAAGGTGCAGCAACTTTTTGAAGAACTCGAATTTAGACGGTTAAAGGACCAGTTCCTGAAACTGTTCACACCGGAGGAGCAGTCGACCATTACACAGGTCAGCAGCACCGAAACCGCAAAACAACAAGTACGGGAAGCAGGGGGCGGCCAGTTTTCGCTCTTTGGCGCCGACCCCATGGATGCCCCGGGGACGTTGGAAAGCTTTTCTGGCAGAAAGACCCTAAAAGAAGTTTCGCACATATATCAAAGTGTAGCCCCTGGAATGGCAATGAAACTGTTCGTTCAGAACCTGCTAAAACAGTCCGCCGTATGTTTTGACACGGAAACCACTTCCCTGAACGCCCTGGAGGCGCAATTGGTGGGAATCGCTTTCAGTTGGGAACCCGGAAAGGGCTTTTACGTCCCGTTTCCAGAGGACATGGAAGGGGCGCTTGCCATTCTGGAAACGCTACGGCCATTTTTTGAATCCCCACAGATCGAAAAAATAGGCCAGAACCTTAAGTATGACATCAAGGTGCTGAACAAGTACCATATTAAGGTAAAGGGAAAATGTTTCGATACCATGTTGGCACATTATCTGATCAACCCCGATATGCGCCACAATATGGACGTCCTGGCGGAAACATATCTGAATTATACCCCCGTATCCATCACGGAACTGATCGGAAAAAAAGGGAAAAACCAATTATCCATGAGGGAAGTACCCCTGGAACAACAGACCGAATACGCAGTGGAGGATGCTGATGTCACTTTTCAACTTGCCCGGCATTTTAGGCCCGAACTAGTGGAGGCCAAGACCGAAAAATTATTCGATGCCATTGAAATTCCCTTGTTGCACGTATTGGCCGATATGGAACTGGAAGGAATCAGATTGGATACCGATTTTTTACGTTCATTGTCCAAAGATCTGGAAGAGGACATTAAGAATTTGGAAGGAACCATCTACGATGCGGCCGGTGTTGAATTCAACATTGGATCTCCAAAACAATTGGGAGAGATCCTATTTGACAAACTGAAACTTGTGGACAAGCCCAAAAAGACCAAAACGGGCCAATATTCCACGGCCGAGGACGTACTCTCCTATCTTGCCAAGGAACATCAGATCATACAGGACGTACTTGATTATAGGGGGCTGACAAAATTAAAGAGCACATATATAGACGCCCTTCCCGGGCAGGTAGAACCAAGTACGGGAAGGGTGCATACCGACTATATGCAGACCGTGGCGGCAACGGGCCGTTTGAGCAGCAACAACCCCAATCTGCAGAACATTCCCATTAGGACCGAAAGGGGAAGACAGGTACGGAAGGCCTTTGTGCCGCGGGATGCCGACCACATTCTCTTGGCCGCGGATTATTCCCAAATAGAACTGCGGATCATTGCGGCCCTGAGCGATGAGACCACCATGATCGATGCCTTTAGGAAAGGGGAAGATATTCACGCCTCCACGGCATCAAAGGTGTTTAACGTTCCCCTTTCGGAAGTGACCAGGGAACAGCGGAGCAATGCCAAGACCATAAATTTCGGTATCATCTATGGGGTTTCCGCCTTTGGGCTGAGCAGTCAGACCGACCTTACGAGAGGGGAGGCCAAGGAACTTATAGATACCTATTATAAAACTTATCCCAAGTTGCGCAACTATATCAGCGAACAGATCGATTTTGCCCGTGAAAACGGTTACGTGCAGACCGTGCTGGGAAGACGCAGGTACTTAAAGGACATCAATGCCGGTAATGCGGTGGTAAGGGGCGCCGCAGAGCGAAATGCCGTGAACGCGCCCATACAGGGCAGTGCAGCGGACATTATCAAGATTGCCATGATCAACATACATTCCAAACTTCAAGAGGGAAACTACCGGTCGAAAATGCTGCTGCAGGTCCATGATGAACTTGTATTCGATGTTTACAGGCCAGAGTTGGAAGAGTTGAAACCAATGATCAAATCGGAAATGGAAAATGCCCATTCCCTATCGGTACCGCTGGATGTGGAACTGGGGGTCGGGGAAAATTGGCTGGAAGCCCATTGATGCCTCAAAAGGCATCGACCATGAAATCCGGTTCCATTAAAAAGCGGCTTTCCAAATGGTTCGGAAAGCCGCTTTTTAAATGGGACAAAAAACTTTATTTTCTGGTAAACACCGCGGATGCCCCGGTATAAGTGCCCCCGCTAAGACTCTCCGAAGGCACGGTCAGCTCATCGTTGACCAGTGTGATGGTAAATGTTTCGGAAAGGCCCTCGGCATCAACGATCGTAAGCTGATCGCCCTCCAGACTCCAGATGGCCGTTTCAATTTCCGTATCCGTTGGACAGGGAATGCCCCCCTCCAAACTAAAATCCGTAGAAACGTTCCCTAAGCTACTTTCGGCGATCAAGGTGTTATCATCATTGAACGTAAAGGTCACCAATTCGCAGTCCTGGCCCTTTAGAATAATAAAATAAGCTTCGGCCAACAATAGGTCCGTGTCGGTAGTGCCCTCATCCAGTTCCAAGGATGAAAATTCCCAAGAACCCACTATGGAGGATGTTCTTGGTCCATCCTCCTTATCGGAAGAACATGATAAAATTAAAAACGTAAAAACGGCAAGTAAGTTGATTTTCGATTTCATTCTGTTCGGTTTATGTTATCGCACTGATAACGCTAAAATAAGCCCACTAGTATATTTTAGGGCACTTTCCGACCCCATGAACTTACTTGGGCGTTCTTAAATTTTTGCCAAACACCATTATTGAGTATGCGGAAAAATATATCTTTATTCCCCGAAAGGGTATCAAACGCCATTATTGCAGAGATAACATCCTTTCCAAAAACACCAACAAACCAAAAATTTGGATCGCATGCGTCCTTCATTGCATTACTTAAAGACCAAAACCCTAATACCGGTTTTCCCATTGTTCCTGTGCATTTTATGCTTTCAGGGCCCAATATACGCACAAGGTGGCACGGACACGGATATCGATAGCAGGGCAGTACCACCAAAGGTAAAGGTATTTCCCAATCCGGCCACCAATGTAGTGAACATTCTTGGACTGGATAACACCCACAGGACCGATATCAACATAACCGATATCTCAGGTAATGTTGTACAGGCGCATAGATGGGAAGTGAGGAACAATGCACTGACCATTCCAGTACCGACCCTTTCCCCAGGGATATACATGGTAACGATCCAGTATGGTGAGCGACAGGTTAAGGTCAAATTTTACAAGAATTAGGGTATACTTTCCGCCCTGCGCCCCGAGGGGAAAACAACTTCCCGAACAACTGCAAAAATAATAGGCAACAACCATTTGTATTTCAAGTTAATAATTGTACATTTGCAGCCCGTTTAACGGGATTGAAGTGTTTAATATATAAAAATAGTAGTGTGGACACATTAAGCTATAAGACAATTTCAGCCAATAAGGCCACCGTTCAGAAGGAATGGCTATTGGTTGATGCTGAAGGGCAATCGTTGGGTCGTCTTTCTTCCAAAGTAGCAAAAATACTAAGGGGAAAGTACAAGCCAAATTTTACACCGCACGTAGATTGTGGGGATAACGTGATCGTTATCAATTCGGAAAAAGTCACCCTTACCGGAAACAAACTGGAGTCCAAGACCTATATCCGACATACAGGTTACCCCGGAGGCCAAAGGTCACAGACCGCTAAGGAACTGATGGCCAAAAATCCTGCTGCCCTAATCGAAAAATCGGTCAAAGGCATGCTTCCGAAAAACAAATTGGGTGCCGAACTTTTTAGGAACCTAAAAGTGTATGTGGGATCTAAGCACGACCAAGAAGCGCAAAAACCAACAGCAATTAACTTAAACGAATTGAAGTAATGGAAGTAATCCACAAAATCGGCAGGAGAAAAACAGCTGTTGCCCGTGTGTATGTTTCCCAAGGAAATGGAAACATCACGATCAATAAAAAAGATCTGAGCGTATACTTCCCTACCGCAACCTTGCAGTACAAGGTAAAACAACCTTTTGCACTTACCAACAATGACGATAACTTTGATGTTAAGATCAATGTGTACGGTGGTGGAATCACAGGACAGGCAGAGGCCATCCGTTTGGCGCTTTCCAGGGCATTGTGCGAAGTTGATGTGGAAAACAGGGGACTTCTAAAACCTGAGGGCCTTTTGACAAGGGATCCCAGAATGGTGGAACGCAAGAAATTCGGACAGAAAAAAGCCCGTAAGAAATACCAGTTCTCCAAACGTTAAGAGGTATATCGGAGGACTGATCGGCTCCTTATCCAAAATCGATCGAAAAAGTCGGACACGCTTCGGCAATTCATTAAAAAGTTCATTGATAGTCCCCATGTCATGGGGAAATTTAGACCATATCGTGCCCGCTCCCGTAGCTGGAAACAACATAGTATGGAAATAGTTTAGCATCTAAATGCCGAAGGCCACTCTCTAGGGGATGTGCCACTTTGGTATTGCTAATTCAAAGGAACGTAAACTAGTAAAAAAAATGGCAAACAGTATTGAAGTAAAAGACCTCTTGGAGGCAGGTGTGCATTTTGGCCACCTTACCAGAAAATGGAATCCCAACATGGCTCCCTACATCTACATGGAGCGCAATGGAATACATGTAATAAATCTTTACAAAACAGCCGCCAAATTGGAAGAGGCCAATGAGGCCCTCAAGAAAATTGCGGCATCCGGTAGGAAGATACTTTTTGTAGCTACCAAAAAACAAGCAAAGGACATAGTGGCCGAAAAGGCAGGAAACGTTAACATGCCCTACATTACCGAAAGGTGGCCAGGTGGAATGTTGACCAATTTCGTGACCATCCGTAAGGCTGTCAAGAAAATGGCTTCCATAGACCGTATGAAAAAAGACGGCACTTTTAACACCCTATCCAAAAAAGAACGTCTACAGGTTGAGCGTTTACGTGCAAAATTGGAGAAAAACCTTGGATCCATTTCCGAGATGACCCGTCTACCGGCAGCCTTGTTCATTGTGGATACGATGCGGGAGCACATTGCCGTAAAAGAGGCCCTAAAATTGAACATTCCCATTTTTGCGATGGTGGATACCAATTCGGACCCAAGGCCCATTGATTATTTGATCCCCTCAAATGACGATGCCTCCAAATCCATAGAAGCGATCCTTGCCCATGTCACCGCCGCCATCGGCGAAGGACTTTCCGAGCGTAAATCGGAAAAGACCGAAAACGAGGATAGTCAACCAGCTGCGCCTAAAAAGGCCGAGAAAGCTGACGATTTCACGAGAATTGAAGGTATCGGACCCAAAATAGCCGAAGTCTTTAACGAACAAGGAATCAACACATTTGCAGAACTCGCCGCAAAAACCGAGGACGACCTAAAGGAAATCCTTGTGGAAGCCGGTTCTACATTTGCCACCAACAACCCCGGTTCATGGTCCAAACAAGCCAAAATGGCCGCTGAAGGAAAATGGGCCGAACTAAAGGAATGGCAAGAAAGCGTTAAGGGAGGGGTGGAATAATCCCGCCTTAAACGGACGGACGCAGACGCGCCCTCCCCTGGGGAGAGACCCAAGGTAGGCACGGAGCACATTAAGTCCCACTTATAGAGTAAACTAAATATTAATTTAACATTGCCCTAAGACACCATATGTGATGCGTATGTACCTTAGGGCAGTATTAAAACAGACATAAAATGGTAAAGATTACCGCTGCAGAAGTAAATAAATTAAGACAGACCACAGGGGCTGGAATGATGGATTGTAAAAAAGCCTTGGTGGAAGCCGAAGGTGATTTTGAAAAAGCTATTGAGATCCTTCGTAAAAAAGGTCAGAAAGTTGCCGCCAATAGAGCCGATAGGGAATCTACGGAAGGTGCAGCGATCGCAAAGGTAAATGCCGCCCAAAACACCGGAGTGGTCATTTCCCTAAACTGTGAGACCGATTTTGTGGCCAAGAACGATACCTTCATTACATTGGCCAATGAACTGGCAGAACTTGCCCTTAACTTTGACACCAAGGAAGACCTGCTTGCAGCAGATTTCAAAGGTATCAGTGTACAGGAAAAACTTATCGAACAGACCGGTGTAATCGGTGAAAAAGTGGAAATTGGCGGCTTTGGAAAGTTGAGCGCCCCCTTTGTGGGCTCCTATATCCATGCCGGTAATAAGATCGCTACCTTGGTAGGTCTTTCCGCAGCCGTAAACGGTGCAGAGGCCGCCGCAAAGGATGTGGCCATGCAGGCTGCCGCAATGAATCCCGTTGCACTTGATGAAGAAGGTGTGGATCAATCCATTATCGATAAGGAAATAGAAATTGCCAAAGACCAATTGCGACAAGAGGGCAAACCCGAAGCTATGTTGGACAATATCGCCAAAGGCAAGCTACAACGTTTCTTTAAGGACAATACCTTGGTGAACCAAGATTTTATAAAAGACAGCAAGGTAAGTGTTGCACAGTACATCAAATCGGTGGACAGCGACCTTAAGGTTACCGGATTTATCCGTGTAGCATTGGGATAGATTCCTTCGCTTAAATAATAAATAGGTGGACCGCTTTTATCGAGCGGTCCTTTTTTTTGCGGGAACGTTTCCAGATTTTCTTCCACGAACGTTTCGGCAAAGCATAAAAATATATATCTGGGAAGTACTCATCCCCATTGTGCATTTTGATTGTTATTCGTCGGTCCGAATGATCTTTCGAAAAAAATAATATCAAGAAGTTGGATTTCAAGCCAAAAACGATTCTGGGCACAAAATTCCTCCGGAATTTCACTCGGATTGACGGTTTTTAACCTACTACTAGGACCACAGCGCCCCTGCCCGTCCCCTAGCTTGATATCCTTGCCATTAAAACCTCCATCGGCTGGCGGGCCACATTGATACCATCATCCACATAAAAATTGATTTCCCCCAATGTGCCCGTCATGATGAGCGGACTTCCGATAGGTGCCATACTATTCCATTTTAAGTTGTTGCCAAAACGCCAGAAAAATAGAAATATCGCTATGCCTACACCGTACCTATACCGTATGTATACCGTATGTATACCGAATGTATGCCGAATGTATGCCGTATCTATAGCGTATCTATATCGTATATATGATGTATCTAAAATAAATCTATAGCGTATATATTACATGTAAAAGATGAAGAATACATATGAAAGTCTCCCAAAAGGAAGTGATCACCGCACACGGGTTCAATATTGTAAAGGCTTCGCCCGATACAGGGGAAAAGGTCCTTCGGAAGCTTTCCGAAAAGGTCACGTTCACTGTCGGTTCCAAGATGTTCGGCCATGGGGCCCATGGCCATTACCTCGATGTCGGCCAAAGAGGCTTACGCCCTTGATAGGGCATCAGGTTTTCCTTTGGTATCCGTTAGGGTACTTTCAATATTTTCCCGTAATCGACTATGGGGTTGTTCATGATAAATTGATCCATGGACACTCCGATTTACTGCTATCAAAACTTTTTTGGTCTAGCCACAAAAGCACAACGGCTTATTCCATATAAAAAAGCATGGCCCAAAATGGCCATGCTTTTTTATATCCATCAATTCCTTGATGTTGATCCTACTGCGGTAATGGACAAAAGCCTTAGATCCGCTTTAGAAAAGCTCTATTGTTTTCCCTGCATCCAGACCTCCCTTAATTGTACCTGTTCGGGGGATGCGGATTCCACCGGAACTATTGTCTCCATATTGGTGACGGGGGTCCCTACTTTTCCGCTCAGGGAAACTTCTTGGCCGTCCCTTAGGACCACCATCTTGACCTCCTTATCTGCAGTCCACCCAAAACTGCTCCCTATGATGGGCCTTATGGATTCCAAGGTGATATCCACGCCATCTATGCTCTTGATGATATCGCCGCCCTTGGCACCCAAACCTTCAAAAAAGCTGTTCAGCGCAATTCCCTTCCTTATAAAGACGGCCTCATCCTTGTCAACATCAATGTAAGGAACATCCCCATTTAGGAAGTATCCACTTTGCACTTCCTGTTGGGTAATGGTCAGACCCACTTTATCAAGATAAGTACTATAATCTATCGGCGTACTGCCCACAACATGGGTTTCAAAAAAGGTGGCAACTTCAGGATAGGTCATCTCCACGATTTCCCCAATGAGTGCCGAATCCTCAAAGGGAACTTGGTCTCCATATTTCTTGGAAAGTTCCTTCAACAGCCATAGTACGCTTTTTTCACCATTGCTGAGTTCCCTTAGGGTAATGTCCAAAGCCATGTTTATAAGTGTCCCCTTTTCATATACGTTCGCATAATTATCCTTATACGGGTCCAATAGTATATTTTTGCTCATTTCGGTAAAGGACATGGCATCATCGTACCTTTTTGCATTGTTGATCTTGTCCATTATCCGCTTATAGAACTCGGCATCATCGATAAGTCCCTGCTGGATCTGGAAAAGATTGGCAAAATACTCGGTGGTTCCCTCGTACATCCAAAGGTGCATGGACATTTTGGGATCGTTAAAAT
>TARA_R110002020_G_scaffold26365_1_pt1 | contig 18374 bp, 17 predicted proteins | sample TARA_R110002020 | Tara Oceans TARA_R110002020 (sample SAMEA4396489) | marine metagenome | biome: Westerlies Biome; feature: [MES] marine water layer (ENVO:01000295) within the mesopelagic zone...; material: water (ENVO:00002006), including particulate matter (ENVO:01000060) such... | reverse complement strand
AACTTATTCAGCGGGGCCTTGTGCCCCGCTTTTTTCTGTCCGGTGCATTGCTGGCTCAGGAGCCGGCAGCGCGCCGACCCCCGCAGGCTGCCGGGTTCGTGTGGTCAGATTATGATCGGGCAAGTGAGCGGGCGGCAGCCAATAGCCGCTTCAGCGATTCCAGTAGTGGTGCAGCGTCTCATTGGACATGGCCCACATCAGCAGCAGCGTCAGCAGGATCGCCAGGCCGGTAGCCATCAGCGCCTTGCGCAACAGCCGGGGCGCCACCGGCGCCCCCGGATCACTGCCGGCGACCACATGTTCGCCCGCCTCGTGGAAGCTCTTATTGCCGATCGGCAGCACCGCGACAAAGCTGATCCACCACAGCACGAAAAACACGGCGATGAGTGAACCGACCTGCATAGTCATACCCGTTCATGCTGACCAAAAGACGGCCCTAGACCTACCGCGTTCAGCTGTACCGGCGGAAGCCTCTATAGTGTCGCGGCGCCTGCCCCGCCGCCGCGACACCAGATCGATCAGACGCGGTGCACGAACACCGAGACATTGGGCTTGCGGCCCCAATAGGCGTTGACCTCGTTGCGAATGCCCTTGAACAGCGCCGAATTCAGCACTTCCGTATCGCTGCGCCGCTTGGGCGGCATCGACTTCAGCACGCCCGCAATGGTGTCTTCCACCAGCTCGGTCAGCGATTCGTCCTCGGTCTCGGGCAGCCCGTCGATCACCAGATCAGGACCAGACACCACCTGGCCGCTGCCATTGACGCATAGGCTCACCACCACATGGCCGCCAAACGACAGCCGGCGACGGCCTTTGACACCAGACTCGTCGGGCGTGCACAGCACCAGCCCGTCGAGATAAAGTTCACCCGTGCGCACTTCGCCGGGGAAGAGCTGGCTCTCGGGGAAGAGGCGCACCATGTCACCATTGCGCGCCTCATGCACTGTGGGGATGCCGCATTCACGGCCCAGCTTGGCATGCGCCTTGAGATGCACGGCCTCGCCATGCACCGGGATCAGCACAGACGGCTTGACCCATTCATAGAGCTGGCGCATCTCGCCGCGACGGGGATGGCCCGTCACATGCACCAGGCCATCATTGGCGGTGATCACCTCGACGCCCTGGTCGATCAGCTGGTTCTGGATGTCGATGACTTCGCGTTCATTGCCCGGAATGGCCCAGGACGAAAAGATCATGCGATCGCCCGCTGCCAGTGCGATAACCGGATGGTCGCCGCGCGCAATGCGCGCAATCGCCGCCCGAGCCTCGCCCTGGCTGCCGGTGCAGATCAAGACGATCTTGTTGCGCGGGATCGAGCGATAGGCGTCCTGGTCGAGCAGCGGCGGCAGGCCTTCGAGCATGCCCAGTTCGCGGGCAATGCCCATGATCCGGTGCAGGGAACGGCCCGACATCACCACCTGGCGGCCGGCCTTTTCGGCGGCCCGTACAATGGAAATCACCCGGCCGACATTGGAGGCAAAGGTCGTCACCGCCACCCGATTGGGCGCCTCGGCAATCATTGCTGCCAGATTGCCGGCAACCTCGGCCTCGCTCGGGCTTTCGCCGTCCTTGAGCGCATTGGTCGAGTCGCAGATCAGCGCGAGCGGCGTGGACGTATCCTCGCCGATCTTCTTGAGCCGCGCCACATCGGTGGGCGCATTGCCCACAGGGGTCGGATCGAGCTTCCAGTCACCGGTATGCAGCACCCGGCCGATTGGCGTCGTGATCAGCAGGGCGTTGGACTCTGGAATCGAATGCGCGACATTGATGGCCTCGATCGTGAATGGCCCCAGATTGAAGGGCTTTCCGGGGACCATGATGGTCAGGTCGACATTCTCCACAATGCCGTCGCCGGCGCGCTTGGCGGCCAGCATGGCGCCGGTGAAGCGTGTCGCAAAGACCGGTTTTTCGAAGCCGGGCCACAGGTCGAGCACGGCGCCATAGTGGTCTTCGTGACTATGGGTCAGGATCAGGCCCAGCACGTCGTCGGCCCGTTCCTCGAGAAATTCGGGATTGGCCATGATCAGCTCGATCCCCGGCAGGTCTGGCCCGCCAAAGGTCACGCCGCAATCCACCACGATCCACTTGCGCGACTTCTCCGGCCCGAAGCCATACGCGCCCATATTCATGCCGATCTCGCCGACGCCACCAAGCGCAACAAAGACGAGTTCATCCCTTTGGGTTTTAGCCATGGGTCAGTTCATTCCTTTCGAACGCAACGCCGGAGCGAACTTTGGTCGCCGGTCGCCTGCGTAATTGATGGTCAGCTTCGGGCGCTGGCCGTTGCCCCAAAATGCACGTCGCCCGCCGTAATGGCGATGAGACGATCATCCTCGGCGCGGACGATCAGTCGCCCGACGTCGTCGATAGATTCGAAAATGCCCCGCAGCACGGCACCGTCCTGGTTGACGGCCACCGGCGCACCAATACCCGCCGCCGACGCACGCCAATGGGTCAGCACGGCGTCGATGCCGCGTCCGTCATCCCAAAGGCTGAAACTTTCAGTCCACGCGTCGCTCAGAGCGACAAAGACATCTTCGGCCTGGCGCGGAACCCCAAGCTCCTGCAAACTGGTGGCTGGATACGGCAAACCCTGCGGCGCGGCAACAACATTGACACCGATGCCGATAGCAATGGCCTGCCGCCCATCTGGCAATCTATGCGCTTCGAGCAATATTCCCGATAGCTTGGCCCCGTCGGCAAGCACGTCATTGGGCCATTTGAGAGCGATGCGCGAGCGCCCATCCTGTCCATCGGCACCATCGACGCCGATCCGCACCAGACCGTCGGGCAGGACGACGGAAAGGGCTCGGCTCAAGGACACGCCTGCAACAAAACCCAGCGTTGCCGACAATGTAGGATCACAGTCGGGCACAATCAACAGCGTGGCCGCCAGATTGCCATGAGGACTCTCCCACGGCCGCCCACGACGCCCCCTGCCCGCGGTCTGCTGCCGCGCCGCAAACCAGATGCCGCCGGGATCGCCCGATGCTGCAGCTGCCAGAGCTTCCGCATTGGTCGACCCGATGCTGTCAAAGGCGCGCAGTCGATAGCCGGCGGCGCGCGCTTTGAAGCCGAGCGTGAATTCCTTCACCTAGAACAGGCTTCCGGCAGCGCTGTGCGCCAGACCAGCCAGAGGGGCGCCCAGGGTGAAATAGTAACTTACCACCACAAATGCGCTGGCGCCCATGATGAGGTTGAGCTCCATCGGCACCGCTTCGAACTCGGCCACCGGCTCGTCAAAATACATCACCTTGACGATGCGCAGATAATAGAAGGCGCTGACGGCCGAGGCCAACACACCGATCACGGCCAGCACATAGAGCTGGGCATCGATGGCCGCCAGGAAGACGTGCCACTTGGCAAAGAAGCCGGCGAGGGGCGGCATGCCGATCAGGGAAAACATGCTGATCGCCATCACCGCCGCCACGAATGGACGCTTCTGCGCCGCGCCGGCCAGATCCCCGATGGTCTCCACATAGCCCGCACTAGTGCGCAGTGACAGGACGCAGGCGAACAACCCTACCGTCATGATGACGTAGATCGCCATATAGATGGCCACGCCCTCGACACCCACCTGGGTACCCGATGACAGGCCAACCAGGGCGAAACCGACATGGCCGATCGACGAATAGGCGATCAGACGCTTGATCGACTTCTGGCCGATGGCCGCAAAGGCGGCCAGCACCATCGAGGCGATGGACAGGAAGACCACGATCTGCTGCCAGTCCTGGGTAATGCCCTGGAACGTATCGATCACCAGCCGCACCATCAGCGTCATGGCGGCCACCTTCGGTGCCGTGGCAAAGAAGGCCGTTACCGGCGTGGGGGCGCCTTCATAAACGTCAGGCGTCCACATATGGAACGGCACGGCCGAAATCTTGAACGCAATACCGGCGAGCAGGAATACCAGACCGAAGATCAGGCCGATCGAGCGCCCCTCCCCGGCAATGGCCAGAACAATTCCCTGCAGATTGGTATGCCCGGTAAAGCCATAGACCAGGGAAGCACCATAGAGCAGCATGCCCGAGGACAAGGCACCCAGCACGAAATATTTGAGGCCGGCTTCGGTGGCCTTGCCGTCATCGCGCTTGATCGCCGCCAGCACATAGAGCGACAGGGACTGCAGCTCGAGGCCGACATAAAGGCTCATCAGATCGTTGGCGGACACCATCATCATCATGCCCAGCGTCGCCAGCAGCACGAGGACGGCATATTCGAACTTATGGGTCCCGTTTTCCTCGGCACGCGGCAAGGCGAGCAGCAGCGAGAACGCTGAACCTCCCAGCACCAGCACCTTCATGTAGCGGGCAAAGCTGTCGGCAATGAACACGCCGTTGAACAGCACGCCGTCGACAGGGGCGAACATCACCAGGGCAGCCACGGCAAACAGCAGCAGCACGGCGCCATAGGACACCAGCAGCGAGCGCTCCTTGTTGATGGTCACCCCGACCAGCAGCAGCACCACTGCGCCAATGGCCAGCAGCATTTCAGGATAAGCGGGAGCCAGGCTCGCGAAATCGGTAACGTCTGAGTTCACGGGACTCTCCTAGTGAGCAGCAGGCTCGGCGGCGGGCGCTTCGGCGCCCACAACCGGTTCGGCATAAACGAGCGGCGCCGGCGCGTCGGCCAGCGACACGGCAGGATCCAGCCCGACGGCGATGGCATAGTGCGACACCAGATTGTCGACGGCTGCGGCCGTCGTGTCGAGGATCGGGGCCGGATAGAAACCGAAAACGATGGTCAGCACGATCAGCGGGTAGAGCATGACCTTTTCACGCAGATCCAGATCGAGAATGCCCTTGAGGCTCTCTTTGGTCAGCGCGCCGAAAATCACCCGGCGATAGAGCCAGAGGGCGTAGCAGGCCGAAAAGATCACGCCAAAGGCGGCACCGAACGCCACCCAGGTATTGACCTGGAACACGCCCATCATGGTGAGGAACTCGCCGACGAAACCGGACGTGCCCGGCAGGCCCACATTGGCCATGGTGAAGACCATGAAGGCAAAGGCATAGCGCGGCATGCGCTCGACCAGACCACCATAGGCAGCGATCTCGCGGGTATGCATGCGGTCATAGATGACGCCAACGCAGAGGAAGAGCGCGCCGGAGACAATGCCGTGCGAGATCATCTGGAACATGGCGCCCTGAATGCCCAAGGCATTACCGGCAAAAATGCCCATGGTGACAAAGCCCATATGCGCCACCGACGAATAGGCGATCAGCTTCTTCATGTCGGTCTGCACCAGCGCGACCAGCGAGGTCACGATGATGGCCGCCACGGACAGGAAGAAGATGACATTGGCGAACTGCGCCGAGGCATCGGGGAACATGGGCAGGCTGAAGCGCAGGAAGCCGTAGCCGCCCAGCTTGAGCAGGATGGCCGCCAGGATCACCGAGCCGGCCGTCGGCGCCTGCACGTGGGCTTCGGGCAGCCAGCGGTGAAACGGCCACATCGGCATCTTGACCGCCAGCGAGGCGAAGAACGCCCACCACAGCCAGGGCTGCCAGGACAGCGGGAAATCGTGGGTCAGCAGCCGGGTAATGTCGGTGGTGCCGGCATTCCAGTACATGGCCATGATGGCCAGAAGCATCAGCACCGAGCCGGTAAAGGTGTAAAAGAAGAACTTGTAGCTGGCCTGGATGCGGGCCGTGCCGCCCCAGATGCCGATGATCAGGAACATCGGCAGCAACGTCCCCTCGAAGAAGACGTAGAACATGGCCAGATCAAGCGTGGTGAACACGCCGATCATCAGGGTTTCCAGGATCAAGAAGATGACCATGTATTCCTTGACGCGCGACTCGACCGGCCAGCTGGCCAGAATGGCGAAAGGCATCAGCAGCGCCGTCAGCACCACGAAGAGCACCGAAATGCCGTCCACGCCGACACGATAGCCGATCGTGTCGCCGATCCAGGCATAGTTGACGACAAACTGGAACCCGGCATTGGATGGGTCGAAGGCCGACCACATCATCACCGACAGCACTAGCACGATAGCGGTTACCGCAAAGGTCATCCAACGGATGGCCTCGAGGCCGCTTCTGGGCATGAACAGGATCAGCGCGGCGCCGAGCAGCGGCAACCAGGTGAGGATTGTCAGGATGGTGTTATCGAAGGTCATCAGATCAGGCCCCCGGCCAGAATGGCCCAGGTCAACAGAGCCGCAATGCCGATCAGCATGGCGAATGCATAGTGGTAGAGGTAACCGGACTGGAGCTTGGTGACCCAGCCGGTCACGTTCTGCACCCGACGCCCGAGGCCCTCGGTAATCTTGTCATCGATGAGCCAGTCATCGAAGCCCTTCCAGAAGGCCCGACCGATCCACAGGGCGGGCCTGACAAAGATAGCGTCGTAGAGCTCGTCAAAATACCACTTGTTGAGCAGGAACTTGTAGAGCCCCGGATTGGTGGCGGCCATCCGGCCGGGCATTTCGGGTCGGCGGATATACATGACATAGGCAGCTGCAGCACCGAGCAGCATGGCCACCGTGGCACTCCACTTCACCCAGAGCGGCACATGATGGGCCGCCTCGATGATCTCATGGTCCACGACCAGCGCCCCGGCGAAGAAATGCTCGATATGCGCCACGTCGTGGAAGAACATCGAGTAGAATACCGCACCGGCCAGTACCGCACCGGCAGCCAGTACATAGAGCGGCACCAGCATGACATTGGGCGCTTCATGGGCATGGTCATAAGCCGAACCATGATGCGCATGGTCATCATGCGCGTGGCCATGATCATCCTCGCTCAGTGGCTCGTCGTGACTCTCGATCGCCGCATGCGCTGGATCGGGATGCGGACCCTCGCCAGCATGCTGCGCGTCGCGCGGCGAGCCGTGGAAGGTCAGATGGATCAGGCGCCACGAATAAAAGCTCGTGAACAGCGCCGCAATCACCAGCATCCAGAAGGCAAACATGCCCGTATTGCCGCCGACCGCATAGGCCGCTTCGATGATGGAATCCTTGGAGAAGAAGCCCGCAAAGCCCAGGAACGTGGAGCCGGGAATGCCGACGCCGGTCAGCGCCAGCGTGCCGATGATCATCATGGCATAGGTCACCGGGATCTTCTTGCGCAGGCCGCCCATATTGCGCATGTCCTGCTCGTGATGCATGGCGTGGATCACCGCGCCGGCGCCCAGGAACAGGAGTGCCTTGAAGAAGGCGTGGGTGAACAGGTGGAAGACGCCGGCCGAATAGGCCCCTGCCCCCAGCGCCACGAACATGTAGCCCAGCTGCGAACAGGTCGAATAGGCGATCACGCGCTTGATGTCGTTCTGCACCAGGCCAACGGTAGCCGCGAAAAAGGCGGTAATGGCGCCGATCACCAGCACGAAAGTCATGGCGGTGGGCGAGGTTTCGAACAGCGGCGACAGCCGCGCAACCATGAAGACGCCCGCAGTCACCATCGTGGCGGCATGGATCAGCGCCGACACCGGCGTCGGACCTTCCATGGCGTCTGGCAGCCAGGTATGCAGCAGGAACTGCGCCGACTTGCCCATGGCGCCCATGAACAGCAGCAGGCAGATCACGGTCATCGCATCGAGCTGGAAGCCAAGGAAGTTCATCACCGGCAGGCCGGTGGTCGCAAACCCTTCGGCCGCCTGGAAGGCACCGTCAAAATCAATGTGGCCCAGCACCATGAAGGCGCCGAAAATGCCCAGTGCAAAGCCGAAATCGCCGACGCGGTTGACAACGAAAGCCTTCATCGCCGCCGCCGTTGCCGATGGCTTGGTGTACCAGAAGCCGATCAGCAGATAGGACGCCAGGCCCACGCCTTCCCAGCCGAAGAACATCTGCAGGAAATTGTCTGCCGTCACCAGCATCAGCATCGCAAAGGTAAAGAGCGACAGATACGCGAAGAAGCGGCTGCGATGCGGATCGTCGGCCATGTAGCCGATCGAGTAGACGTGGACCAGGGCCGACACGGTGTTGACCACCACCAGCATGATGGCGGTCAGCGTATCGACGCGCAGCACCCAGCGCAGGTCCATGTCTCCGACCTGAATCCAGCGCATCAGCTCGATCTTGAGCACGGCAGTGTCGCCGTCAACCGTGGCGCCCATCAGCCCGTCACCGAAGGCGACGGGGAGGAAGACCACCCAGCTCAGAATGGCGGCAATGATGAGCAGCCCGGTGGTGATGAACTCACTGGTCCGGTGCCCTATAGTGCGCCCCAGCAGACCGGCGACAAGCGCGCCGATTAGGGGCAGGAAAACAATCGCCTGGATCATAGCGGAGGTCTCAGCCCTTCATCTGGTTGACGTCTTCAACCGCGATCGAACCGCGGTTGCGATAGAAAATGACCAGGATGGCCAGCCCGATGGCCGCTTCTGCAGCTGCCACCGTCAGGATCAGTAGCGCAAAGATCTGGCCCTGCAGGTCATTGAGCTGCGCGCTGAACGCCACGAAATTGAGGTTCACTGCCAGCAGGATAAGCTCCACCGACATCAGGATGACGATGATGTTCTTGCGATTAATGAAAATGCCGAACACGCCCAGCGTGAACAGTATGGCTCCAACGGTCAGGTAGTGACCGAGCCCGATACCCAAGCCCATATTTGCCCCCTACAGCCCTTGGCCACTTTTGACTTTGACGACTTCAAGCGTTTCCGACGGCCGACGCCCGACCTGCTTGACCGGATCCTGCCGCTTGACATTGCTCTTGTGGCGCAAGGTCAGAACGATGGCGCCGATCATGGCGACCAGCAGCACCGCCGCCGCACCCTGGAACAGGAATACATAGCGCGTATAGAGCACCTGGCCGATCAGCCTTATATTGTCGCCGCCGTTCATCGGCAGTACCGCCGCGCCCGTGACCTCGGGCGACACGACGAAGCTGCCTGCCACGAGCAGCAGCTCGAGCAGCAGCACGACACCCACCACGACGCCAACTGGCGCATATTGCAGGAAACCCTGTCGCAGCGAGGCGAAGTCCACGTCCAGCATCATCACCACGAACAGGAACAGGACAGCCACAGCACCGACATAGACCACGATCAGGATGAGCGCGAGAAATTCCGCGCCCGCCAGCATGAACAGGCCCGACGCGTTGAAGAAGGTCAGGATCAGGAACAGCACGGCATGCACCGGATTCTTGGCCGAGATGACCATGAAGGCCGAGCCCACGGCAATCGCCGCAAACACATAGAAGAAGAATAATGGAAGCGTCATGGTCTTCCCTCTCAGCGATACGGTGCGTCGGCGGACAGGTTGGCAGCGATTTCACGCTCCCAGCGATCGCCATTGGCGAGCAGCTTCTCCTTGGAGAAATACAGCTCTTCCCGCGTTTCAGTCGCAAATTCGAAATTGGGGCCTTCCACGATCGCATCAACCGGGCAGGCTTCCTGGCAGAAGCCGCAATAGATGCACTTCACCATGTCAATGTCGTAGCGCACCGTGCGGCGCGTGCCGTCATTCTGACGCGGTCCGGCCTCGATGGTAATGGCCTGTGCCGGGCAGATGGCCTCGCACAGCTTGCAGGCAATGCAACGCTCTTCGCCATTGGGGTAGCGCCGCAGCGCATGTTCGCCGCGGAAACGCGGGCTGACATGTCCCTTCTCGAACGGATAGTTGATCGTGGGCTTGGGCGAGAAGAAATAACGCATGGTCAGGAAGAAAGCCTTGACCAGCTCGGTTAGGAGCAGCGTGTTGACGAACTGGGCGGCACGCATCAGGCCATCCCTCCATGCCAGCCCCAGCCCGTAAGCTGAAGCACAAAAGCAACAATAATGACCATGGCCAGCGACAGCGGCAGGAACAGCTTCCAGCCAATGCGCATCAGCTGATCGTAGCGGTAGCGCGGCACGATGGCCTTGGCCATGGCGAACATGAAGAACACCATGCTCAACTTGATGACAAACCACACTACGCCCGGAATCCAGGTGAAGGGCGGCAGGTCAATGGGCGACGTCCAGCCGCCGAGAAACAGCACCGTGGTCATGGCGCACATCAGCAGGATGGAAATGTACTCGCCCAGCATGAACAGCATATATGGCGTGGCTGAATATTCGGTCATGAAGCCGGCCACCAGCTCGGACTCGCCTTCCGCCAGATCGAAGGGCGGCCGGTTGGTTTCCGCCAATGCCGAAATGTAGAAGATCACGAACATTGGAAACAGCGGCAGCCAGAACCAGTTGAGGAAGGTCAGCTGGGGCAGCCCGATCATGTGGGCCAGGCCCATTTCCTGCTGCGCGATGACGATATCGCTCAGATTGAGCGAGCCGACACAGAGCAGCACGGTGATGATAACCAGGCCGATCGAGACTTCGTAGGACACCATCTGCGCCGCAGCGCGCAGCGATCCCAGGAATGGATATTTCGAGTTCGAGGCCCAGCCGCCGATGATGACGCCATAAACGCCCAGCGACGAGATCGCCAGCAGGTAAAGAATACCCAGATTGATGTCGGCAATGGCCAGGCCCGGCCCGAGCGGCACGACCACCCAGCCGGTCAAGGCCAGGGTCGCCGTCAGCAGCGGCGCCATCAGAAACAGGATCTTGTCGGCGCCACCAGGAATGATCGGCTCCTTGAGCGCAAACTTGAGCAGATCGGCAAAGCTCTGCAGCAGCCCAAACGGACCAACCACATTGGGACCGCGGCGCATCTGCACGGCGGCCCAGATCTTGCGGTCAGCCAGAAGGATGAACGCGGTGAACACCAGCAGCGAAACCAGCAGCAGCAGAGCCTTGTAGACAAGGCCCACATGCACGCCCCAGCCCAGCGGTGGAATGCCGAGCAGATAATCGAGGGCAGCCTGAATAAAGTCCATTGTGCTCCCCTACTCCGCGGCCTGCCGGAGACCGGCTGCGGTAGCTGCGCATTCGCCCATCACGGCGGAAGCGCGGGCGATTGGATTGCTGAGATAGAACTCAGAAACGGCCGAGCCGAACGGCGCCGACTTGGTCTTTATGGCCGCTTTGGCCAGCTTGCCAATGTCCGCCGCGCTGCCTTGCGCAATCTGATCGATTCGCGCCAGATGCGGAAACTCGGCATAGATCGCCGCCCGTAGCTGGCTGAGCGAGTTGAACGGCAGCGGCTTGCCCATGGCACCCGACAGCGCGCGGATGATCGCCCAGTCTTCCTTGGCGTCGCCAGGCGGGAACACGGCGCGATTGGTCACCTGCACGCGGCCCTCGGTGTTGACATAGGTGCCCGACTTTTCGGTGTAAGTTGCTGCCGGCAGGATGACGTCGGCACGGTGCGCACCCGCATCACCATGGGTACCAATATAGACCATGAAGGCCTTGCCCAGGGCGGACATGTCATATTCGTCGGCACCCAGCATGAACAGCACGTCGAGTTCGCCCTTGCCCGCCATGGCGATCTGATCCGCCGAGCAGACCCCACCGTCATGCGGTACGAAACCGATATCGAGCCCGCCGACGCGGCTGGCCGCATTGTGCAGCAGCGCAAAGCCGTTCCAGCCCTCGGCGATGGACGCCCCTGCCGAAGCCAGCTTGGCCGCCAGCGCAATGGTGTCGCGACCCGCCTGCTTGCCCAGCTTCGCCTGCGAAACAGCACCCTCGCCGACGATGATCAGCGGCCGCTCCGCCTTGGCCAGAATGTCGGCGAACGCCCCATTGCCCGCAGCCAGTTCGGCCAAGGTTTCAAAACTTTCGCCAAGATAGCTATAGTCATAGGTCAGTTCAGCCCGCTCACCAATGACGGCGATCGGCACACCCGTATTCCGCCAGGCCTTGCGGATGCGGGCATTGATCAGCGCCGCTTCACGGCGCGGATTGGCACCAATGATCACAATGGCATCAGCCTGTTCGATGCCGGCAATGGTCGGATTGAAGATATAGGCCGAACGCGGCATCGAAGGGTCGATGCCTGACATGGCGGGACGCACATCGGTCATGCCTGAGCCAACCGAAGCCAGCAGGGCCTTGAGAGCATACATCTCTTCGACCGCAGCCAGATCACCGGCGATTGCGCCGACCTTGCTGCCGGCCTTTTTGACGCGCGCGGCAACAGCTGCCAGCGCTTCGTCCCAGCTCGCAGCCTGCAGCTTCCCACCCTTGCGGACATAGGGTCGGTCGAGGCGCTGGCTCTTGAGGCCGTCCCACACAAAGCGGGTCTTGTCGGAAATCCACTCTTCGTTGATCGCTTCATTGACCCGCGGCAGAATGCGCATCACTTCACGGCCACGACTGTCGACGCGGATATTGGAGCCCACGGCGTCCATGACGTCGATGGATTCGGTCTTGGTCAATTCCCAGGGACGAGCGTTGAAGGCATAGGGCTTGGAGGTGAGCGCGCCAACCGGGCAAAGATCGATCACATTGCCCTGCAGCTCGCTGCTCAGCGCCTTTTCGAGATAGGTGGTGATCTCGGCGTCCTCGCCGCGGCCCAGCAGCCCCATTTCGGCAATGCCGGCAACTTCCGTGGTAAAGCGGACGCAACGCGTGCAGTGGATGCAGCGGTTCATCGAGGTCTTGACCAGCGGGCCGATATACTTGTCTTCGACGGCGCGCTTGTTCTCGGCAAAGCGATTCTTGTCCACGCCATAGGCCATGGCCTGGTCCTGCAGATCGCACTCGCCACCCTGATCGCAGATTGGGCAATCGAGCGGATGGTTGATCAGCAGGAATTCCATCACGCCTTCGCGGGCCTTTTTGACCATCGGCGTATTGGTGAACATTTCCGGCGGCTCGCCATTGGGGCCCGGACGCATGTCCTTGACCGCCATGGCGCAGCTGGCCTGTGGCTTGGGCGGACCGCCCTTGACCTCGACCAGGCACATCCGGCAATTGCCGGCCACCGAGAGGCGCTCGTGATAGCAGAAGCGCGGGATTTCCGCGCCTGCGGCCTCAGCCGCCTGCATCAGCGTGTAGTAATCGGGAACTTCGACGAGGATGCCGTCAACCTTGATGCTTGCCATCGGCCTACTCCGCCGCGATCGACGGCACGGCGCCGTCGCTGGTGGATGAATATGTGTACTGGTCGATCCGCTCTTCGATCACATGACGGAAGTTGCGGATTAGCCCCTGGATCGGCCAGGCGGCAGCATCGCCCAGGGCACAGATGGTATGCCCTTCGATCTGCTTTGTGACCTCGAACAGCATGTCGATTTCGCGCTTCTGGGCGCGGCCTTCGACCATGCGCTCCATCACGCGCATCATCCAGCCGGTGCCTTCGCGGCACGGCGTGCACTGGCCGCAGCTCTCATGCTTGTAGAAAGCCGACAGACGCCAGATGGCCTTGATGATGTCGGTCTGCTTGTCCATCACGATGATGGCTGCAGTCCCCAATGACGAGCCGGCTTCGCGCAACCCGTCGAAATCGACGATGGCATTCTGGATCTTCTCGCCCGGCACGCAGGGCACCGAGGCACCGCCCGGAATGACGGCAAGCAGATTGTCCCAGCCGCCGCGAATGCCGCCGCAATGCTTTTCGATAATGTCCTTGAAGCTCTCACCCATGGCCTCTTCGAACGTCGCCGGCCGGTTCACATGACCGGAGACGCACATCAGCTTGGTGCCGGTATTGTTGGCGCGGCCGATCGAGGCGAACCAGGCGCCGGACCGGCGCAGGATTTCCGGCACCACGGCAATCGACTCGACATTGTTCACGGTCGTGGGATTGCCATAAACGCCCATGCCGGCAGGGAATGGCGGCTTGAGCCGCGGCTGACCCTTCTTGCCTTCGAGCGATTCCATCAGGGCGGTTTCTTCGCCACAGATATAAGCGCCGGCGCCATGGTGGACGATAATGTCCAGGTCCCAGCCGTGGATATTGTCCTTGCCGATCAACTTGGCCTCATAGGCCTCCTCGACGGCACGCTCCAGATGCTGGCGCTCGCGGATGAACTCGCCGCGCACATAGATGAAGGCCAGATGCGCGTCCATGGCGCGGGCCGCCAGCAGGCACCCTTCCACCAGGTGATGCGGATCGTGCCGCAGGATCTCGCGATCCTTGCAGGTGCCCGGCTCGGACTCGTCGGCATTGACCAGCAGATAATGCGGACGACCGTCATTGACCTTGGGCATGAAGGTCCATTTCAGCGCTGTCGGAAAGCCCGCACCGCCGCGACCGCGCAACCCCGAAGCCTTGACTTCATTGGTGATCCAGTCGCGACCGGAGTCGATGAACTCCTTGGTGCCGACCCAGGCGCCGCGTTCGCGCGCCCCAGCCAGTGTCCAGTCGTGTTGACCGTAGAGATTGGTGAAAATGCGATCCTTATCAGCGAGCACGCTTCACACTCCTAGTGCGGCTTCCTGCGGAAGACGCTGACATGTTGAGCTGCGCTGCAAAGCGCAGGGACCTGATCGATGTCGTCATCACGGCTTTTCCTCGCCCGGCTTGGGCTTGGGCGTGATGATGGTCCGGGTCTTTTTTGCCGCGGCCTCTGGCTTGGGCGACTTACGCACGGCCTTGCCGCCATCGCGCATGCCGCCTTCGACTTCGGCGCCGGCAGCATCAGGACGCATCGCCTTATTGGGCTCGCCGTCAGCGCCCGCAGCCGCATCGGCGGCCTTGCGCTCGCCTTCAGCCTTGGCTTCCGACACCTTGGCCGCGTCCGGCGTCCCCTTGATGGCAGGCGCAGACTCAGCGCTGACATCCTTGGGCTTGGCCGCCGTTGTCGGGGCCTGCCCACCGGCAGGAGCTGCCGCGGGAGCGGCTTCTGGGGGTGGGGCCGGTGGCACGAATTTCTCGCGCTCTGCGGTTGGCTGGATCAGCAAGGTCGTCCGTCCGCCCTCGGCCGACGAATGCAACCGGTCGATCTGTGGCCCCGGCTTGATGGTGTCACCACGGCCGGCGGCGAAGGCATCGACAATCTCTTCAAACCGCTCGGGGGTCAGATCTTCATAGGTGTCATGATAGATGATCACCATGGGCGCGTTCACGCAGGCCCCGGCACATTCCACCTCTTCCCAGCTCATCGTCCCATCGGCATTGAGGTGCTGGGGATCATGATGGATCTTGCTCTTGCAGATCTCGATCAGATCGCCCGCGCCACGGAGCATGCATGGCGTTGTGCCACATACCTGAATATGCGCATGCGTGCCTACCGGCTGCAGCTGGAACTGGGTGTAGAACGTCGCCACTTCCAGAACGCGGATATAGGCCATGCCCAGCATGTCCGCGACCGTCTCGATCGTGGCGCGGCTGACCCAGCCGTCCTGGTCCTGCGCCCGCATCAGCAGCGGTATGACCGCAGACTGCTGCCGACCCGCAGGGTACAGCCCGATTTTCCATTCCGCCCATTTGGCGTTTTCAGCACTGAATGCGAACGACGCCGGTTGGACCGACTCGTCAGCTAGGCGACGCGCAACCATCAGCGATCAACCTCTCCGAACACGATATCAAGCGAGCCCAGGATCGCCGAGACGTCGGCCAGCATATGGCCGCGACACAGGAAATCCATGGCCGACAAATGCGCAAAACCCGGTGCACGGATCTTGCAGCGGTAGGGCTTATTGGTGCCATCACTGACCAGATAGACACCAAACTCGCCCTTGGGAGCCTCAACGCAGGCATAGACTTCGCCGGCGGGAACCTTGTAGCCCTCGGTATAGAGCTTGAAGTGATGGATCAGCGCTTCCATCGACTGCTTCATCTCGCCACGCTTGGGCGGCACGACCTTGCCGTCGAGCGAGGAGACCGGGCCCTTGCCGTCAGATGCGTTCAGCTTGTCGACGCACTGCTTCATGATGCGCGTTGACTGGCGCATTTCTTCCATGCGGATGAGATAGCGATCATAGCAGTCGCCGTTCTTGCCGATCGGAATATCGAAATCCATCTCGGCATAGCACTCATAGGGCTGGCTCTTGCGCAGGTCCCAGGCGGCCCCGGCACTGCGCACCATCACGCCCGAAAAGCCCCAGTTCCAGGCGTCGTCGAGCTGCACCACGCCGATATCGACGTTGCGCTGCTTGAAAATACGATTCTCGGTGAGCAGCGTATCGAGGTCGACGATGAACTTGGGGAATTCGGTGCAGAAGGTGTCGATGTCATCAATCAACGCCTGCGGCAGGTCCTGATGCACCCCGCCTGGGCGGAAATAGGCCGCATGCATGCGCGCACCCGAAGCACGCTCGTAAAAGATCATCAGCTTTTCGCGCCACTCAAAGCCCCAGACCGGCGGCGTCAGAGCGCCTACGTCCATGGCCTGGGTGGTGACATTCATCAGATGGGCCAGAAGGCGACCAATCTCGGAATACAGCACGCGGATCAACTGGCCGCGACGCGGCACCTCAAGTCCCAGCAGCTTTTCGACGGCCAGGGCAAAGGCATGCTCCTGGTTCATCGGCGCCACATAGTCCAGGCGGTCGAAATAGGGCAAGGCCTGCAGATAGGTCTTGGACTCGATCAGCTTCTCGGTGCCGCGATGCAGCAGCCCGATATGCGGATCGACGCGCTCGACGACTTCACCATCGAGTTCCAGAATGAGGCGCAGCACGCCGTGAGCCGAGGGGTGAACCGGGCCAAAGTTGATCGTGAAATTGCGGACACTGGCTTCAACGGTCATTGTTTGGCCTTCTCGTCACCGGGCAGCACATAATCGGTACCCTCCCAAGGCGACAAATAGTCAAAGGTACGGAATTCCTGCATCAGCTGAACCGGCTCATAGACCACCCGCTTCCGCTCTTCGTCATAGCGCACCTGCACAAAGCCGGTGACCGGAAAGTCCTTGCGCAGCGGATGACCGTCAAAACCGTAATCCGTCAGGATTCGGCGCAGATCGGGATGTCCCGAAAACAGCACACCATAAAGATCATAGGTTTCGCGTTCGAACCAGTCTGCCCCTCGGAACACCTCGGTAATGCTGGGTACCGGCGTCACATCGTCAGCCGAAAGCTTCACCCGCACGCGATGGTTCAGGAACGGGCTCATGAAGTGATAGACCACTTCGAAGCGCTCATCGCGCTCCGGGTAGTCCGCACCGCAGACATCGACGAAGCAGACACAACGGCACTTTGCATCGTCGCGCAGGAACGTCGCCACATCGACGATCGAATCGCGTTTTACCGTCAAAGTCAGCTCGCCATAGGCGACTTCCTGGAGCATTACCGCAGCGCCAAGGGACCCAGCAATATGCTGGCCCAGGTCCACAAGCGGATCAACCTGGATGACATCATCCATTCTCAGCGATCCTATCGTTCAATGGTGCCGGTGCGGCGGATCTTCTTCTGCAGCAGCAAAATGCCATAGAGAAGTGCTTCAGCGGTCGGAGGGCAGCCAGGGACATAGACGTCGACCGGCAGGACACGGTCACAGCCACGGACTACCGAATAGGAATAGTGGTAGTAGCCGCCGCCATTGGCGCAACTACCCATCGAAATGACATAGCGCGGCTCGGGCATCTGGTCGTAGACCTTGCGCAGGGCCGGCGCCATCTTGTTGGTCAAAGTCCCCGCAACAATGAGCACGTCGGATTGGCGCGGCGAAGCGCGCGGCGCCGTGCCGAAACGCTCGATATCGTAGCGCGGCATGGACATCTGCATCATTTCAACAGCGCAGCAGGCCAGGCCCGTCTGCATCCACATAAGCGACCCGGTTCGTGCCCAGGTGACCAACTGGGACACCGTGGAAACCAGAAAGCCCTTGTCCGCCAGCTCGTCCGTGACATCCGTGAAAAACGGATCATTGGCCCCGGCAACCTGCTGGGTACGCGGATCAACCAGACCCGTCGGGCGTGGTGCGACAAGCGTTCCGTTATCGCTCAATCCCATTCCAGGGCCCCCTTGCGCCATTCATAGATAAAGCCAACCGTCAGCACGCCCAGAAAGATCATCATCGACCAGAAGCCGAACCAGCCGACATCCCGGAACGCCACTGCCCAGGGGAACAGAAAGGCCACTTCTAGATCGAATATGATGAACAGAATCGACACGAGATAGAATCGCACGTCGAATTTCATGCGCGCATCGTCAAAAGCATCAAACCCGGCCTCAAAGGCAGAGACCTTTTCCGGATCTGGGTTTTTCACGGCAACGAGGAAAGGCACCACCAGCAAGGCAAGACCAATGACGGCGGACAAGCCTAGGAAGATGATGATGGGCAGATAGTCGCTGAGCAAATCAGTCATGCGGCAGCCTGTTTATTAGTCCGGTCGGGCGACCGGCGTCACGTGAGCAGCACCGGCAATTGGGGCCAGCGAACCGACGCGACAGATGATGACTTGGGCTTAGACCTTTGGCTACCGGGTTTCAAGGGAAAGAAAATATGACCTAAAAGTTCATATATATCAGGCCCGCGATACAGCCGCAGCTTCTGGCCTGCAGGCACAATTCGCCACACCGCCATGTCGTCGCAGAACCTAAATCGGGCCGCCAGAACTGGCGCCCAGGCAGAATCGCGCGGCACCGAAGCCCCCTATCCGAGGCCGCCTTTCGCACCCTGCGAAAGCAAAACGGCGAACCGCGGA
>TARA_R110002020_G_scaffold157241_19_pt1 | contig 18381 bp, 15 predicted proteins | sample TARA_R110002020 | Tara Oceans TARA_R110002020 (sample SAMEA4396489) | marine metagenome | biome: Westerlies Biome; feature: [MES] marine water layer (ENVO:01000295) within the mesopelagic zone...; material: water (ENVO:00002006), including particulate matter (ENVO:01000060)... | reverse complement strand
GGTATGGGCGAGCGCCAGCACCACGTCGCAACCTTCCGCCTTCAGCATCGCCGCCACCTCGCGGCCCGCCGCCACGATGTCGCCGACCTCGAGCCGGCCTTCGGTGGCGTGGGCCGTCCATGTGCGCGTCGGCGGCGGCAGGAGCGACAGGAGGCCTATCTTCACGCGCACCGGCCCGGTATCCGTCTGGGCCGTCGTCCCGATGATCGCGTGCCGGGCGAAGGGCGGCCCGGCGGTGCGGCCCGGCATGGGCGTGACGCTGAGGTTCGAACAGATCACCGGGCAGGGGGCCTCCGCCAGCACGCGGGCCAGCGCCTCCAGCCCGAAGTCGAAATCGTGATTGCCCAGCCCCAGCGCATCGTAGCCCAGCCGGGCAAAGGCAAGCATGGCCGGGTGGGGGGGCGCGTCATCCTCGTCGCAATCAAGGTCGGAAAACGGGGCGGCGGCCACGTCGCCCATCGGCGTGCCCTGCAACACGTCACCATTGTCGACCAGCAAGACCGCCGCGCCGCCTGCCTCCGCCTCTGCCCGGGCGCGGGCGATCAGCGGGGCCAGGCGCGTCAGCCCGCCCGCCGGCTCCGGCTTGTCGGTGAAATAATTGTGGTCTGTCAGGTGCATGTGCAGGTCGGTCGTGGCCAGTATCCGCAGTTTTGGAGCGGCAGCCTCGGCCCTGGTGGCCGGCATGTCACCTTGCTTCGTCAAATCATGGTTCCGTTCGCGATCCCGGTACGGGATGCTTCCCGGCAAGCCTAACCGGGAACTGGGCAACAGGCCAACCGGTTGCATGCATCATCGTCACGTCGCTGTGGCGGCGGGGGACCAACTGCGCTAGCTCTCGGTCGGATACGACCGGCAACATCCCGGTCGGATACGACCGGCAGCACAGACCGGCCGGGCAGCACTGCGGGAAAGGAGCGCCAGATGAAACATGCCGAAACGGTGACCTTCGGCGGATCGGGCTTCGACCGCGCGGCCCATATCCGCAACGATCCCGCAGCCCTTGAGGCCGAACGCGCCCACCCGCGGGCGGCGGCCCTTCTGATCTGGCGCGGCAAGCCCATGGTGACAGGCGGCGACGCGCCGCAACTGGCGCTGGTGCCGATGCAGCATCCGCTCCTGTCCTCGGGCCTTGGCCGCACGGTGCGCGACCCGGTCTTCCTGGGACGCGAGGAGGACGGTTCGCCGCTCTTTGCCTGCGACATTTCCGGGTGGGAGCCCGAGGGTCAGGACCTGTCCGCGGTGGGCCAGTTCGTCGACCCCTCGCTGCAGCACCACCCGGCCTTTCCCGACGATTGCGTGTTCATCGAGATCCGCCGCGCCATGACCAGCCTTTCGCCCCGCGACGCAGAGCTGATGGCGATGGCCAAGGCGGTGATCAGCTGGCACGAGATCCACCCGTTCTGCGCGCGCTGCGGCGCGGCCAGCGACATCACCCATGGCGGCTGGCAACGCATCTGCCCGGCCTGCGGCGGGCATCACTTCCCGCGCACCGATCCCGTGGTGATCATGCTGATCCTCGACGGCGAAGACGTCCTGCTGGGCCGCGCGCCCAGCTGGCCCGACGGCATGTATTCCCTGCTGGCCGGCTTCGTCGAACCGGGCGAGACGCTGGAAGCCGCTGTCCGCCGCGAGGTGTTCGAGGAATCGGGCGTCGAAGTGGGCGAGGTGGGCTACCTGTCCAGCCAGCCATGGCCCTTCCCGGCGTCCCTGATGTTCGGCTGCGTGGGCCATGCGAAAAGCCGCGAGATCAAGATCGACGAGGTCGAGCTGTCGGACGCCCGCTGGGTCAGCCGGTCCGAGATGGTCGAGGTCTTCGCCGGCCAGCACCCCGATATCCGCCCCCCGCGACATGGTGCCATCGCGCAGTTCCTGCTGAAGAACTGGGTCGCCGATACGCTGGACTGACCCGGCGAAACCCGCGATAACACTCTGGTTTGAAACGCGGCGGGGCGGACTGGATGGAATTTTCGGCAACGGAAGATATCGATGCGCCGATGGAGCGCGTGTTCGAGCTTCTTTCCGATTTCGACCATTACGAACGCCAGGCCATCCGCCGCGGGATCGATGTCCGCCGGATTTCGGCCGCGTCGTCGGGCCCGTTGGGCCGGGCATGGGACGCGCGGTTCGACCTGCGCGGGCGCCCGCGCGAACTGCGGCTGGATCTGGTGCGGGAAGAGACGCCGCAGGGCCTGACCTTCGCGGCGGTCAGCAACGGGATTTCCGCCTCGATGGAGATCGACCTGATCGCGCTCTCGTCGCGCCGCACGCGGATGACGGCGGTTCTGAAGGTCGAACCGCGCACCTTTTCCGCCCGGCTGATGTTGCAACCCGTCCGTCTGGGCCAGCGCAAGATGACCCGCCGCTACCGGCAGCGGGTCGGCGAATTCGCAAAGCTCCTGGAAGGCCGGGCCTGAGTTTCGGGGCCTGAGTTTTTGGGCGCCCGGGCCTGGCGGTCTTCCCTATTCCATCGCAAGGATGGTGTTGCGCACCACCGGGTAGATCTCGTTGTTCCACTTGCTGCCGTTGAACACGCCGTAATGCCCGACATTGGCCTGCAGGTGGTGCCGCTTCAGGTGCGGCCGCAGCGACGAACACAGGTCATGCGCCGCACTGGTCTGGCCCAGCCCGCAGATATCGTCGCGCCCGCCTTCCACCGTCAGAAGCGATGTGTTGCGGATCGCTCCCGGGTTCACCTTGCGGCCCTTGTAGGTGAATTCCCCCGTTGCCAGGTCCGCCTTCTGGAATACCCGGTCGATGGTCTCGATGTAGAATTCCTCGGTCAGGTCCAGCACGGCGAAATACTCGTCGTAAAAGTCCTTGATCCGCGTGGCTTCCTCGACCTCTCCGGCCGCGAGATGCTTGTAGAGCTTCTGATGCTGCGACTGGTGCCGGTCCATGTTCATCGCCATGAAGGCGGTCAGCTGCACGAACCCGGGATAGACCTTCCGCCCGCCGCCGGGAAAGCGGTGGGGCACGGTGTGGATGACGTTGTTCTTGAACCAGTCCAGCGGTTTCTGGAACGCCAGTTCATTCACCTCGGTCGGGCTTTGGAAAACGTCGATGGGGCCCGCCATCAGCGTCATCGAAAGCGGCGTGGCGGGGTTCTTTTCCTCCGACATCACGGCCACGGCGGCCAGCGCCTGCACGCAGGGCTGACAGACGGCAACCATGTGACCGCCGGGGCCGATCTCCTCCATGAAGCGCATCAGGTATTCGACATATTCGTCGACCCCGAACCGCCCCGCATCCCGCGGCACGTCGCGGGCGTTCTTCCAGTCGGTGATGTAGACCTCGTGATCCTGCAGCAGCGTGCGCACCGTGCCGGCCAGCAGCGTCGCGAAATGGCCCGACAGCGGCGCCGTGACCAGGACCTTGGGCTGCGGCGTGTCGATATCGCGTTTGAAATGAAGCAGTTGCCCGAAGGGAAGGTCCAGTGCGACCTCCTCGGTCACGCGGACATCGCGATTGCCGATCCGCACCTTTTCGATGCCGAAGGATGGCCGGGTGTGGCTCAGCTGGAACCGCGAGATCATCTCCATCAGTGCTGCGTTGCGGCGAAAGATGCCGGCGAACGGACCCGCGGAATTGGGGTTGAAGGATAGCCCGAACAGGGCGGAGTTTCGCAAAGGGGTGATGAAATCATCAAACCCCTGGTAAGTTGCATAAAGCACGACGCACATTTCTCCTTCTTCTGGAAAAAGGCTAGCCACAGCCCAAACCGAATGCGACAAAAATTTGAACTTACGCTGCGGTGCGGCGAGGCGGGAGGGCCGATGTCAGACGCGACGCTTACTATTTCATCCAAAAACTATTCGTCCTGGTCCCTGCGCGGGTGGCTCCTGTGCAAGATGTCGGGAATCGCCTTCGTCGAACAGATGGTGGACCCGGAAGATGCGTCCTACCGGCAGGAACTGCTGCTCCTGTCGCCCTCGGTGCGGGTGCCGCGGCTGGTTCATGGCGACATCGCGGTGTGGGACACGCTGTCCATCGCCCAGTACCTGCACGAGGTCTTCCCCGACGCGGGCCTGTTCCCCGCCGATCCGAAGCAGCGCGCGCTCTGCCGGTCGGTGTCGGGAGAGATGCATTCCGGCTTCTACAACCTGCGCTCGGCGCTGCCGATGAACCTCAAGGCGCGCCATCCCAGCTTCAAGATCTTCTCGGGCGCGCGTCCCGATATCGAGCGGGTGAAGGAGATCTGGCACCAGTGCCTCGAAACCTCCGGTGGTCCGTTCCTGTTCGGGGCCGAGCCCACGGTGGCCGACGCGATGTACGCCCCCGTCTGCACGCGGTTTCATACCTATTCGGTGGAACTGGACGACACGCTCACCGCCTATTGCGACACGATCCGGTCGTGGCCGCTGATGGTCGAATGGACAGACGGCGCCGTGGCGGAACCGGAAGCGATCTTGGAACTGGAAGTGGAATTCTGAGGCGGAGGCCGAAAGCGGCCTCTCGCTGCCCTCTACCCCAAGGTCGCCACACGTGCGACGCTGCCGCGACAGGGCTTGCTGCCCTCCGGATCGGGAGGGCAGCTGTCATATCGATTGGGTAGGACCATCCCACGCTCTGCGTCTCTGACGCAAAGGTCGTGGGATGGAGCTGTCCGGGTATAGGGGCAGTCCGCTCAGCAAAGCCTGCATAGGCCATATGTGAACAGCTGACCCCCATATTGAGTCAGGCCGCGGCCTTGTTGACGCCACCGGTCGCGATCTCGGTCATGCGGCGGTCGCCGTCATAGGTCTCGTCCAGGCATTCCTGCAGCACGGCCCCGTCTTCGTCCTTGCCCAGACGATTGGCGAAGGCGACAAGGCAGCCATACCCGGCCAGCGCGTAATGAACCATCCGCTGGTACTGCGTGATGATCATCGCGTCGCGCGCATCGTCGTCGCCGAACTCTTCATCCAGCGCATGGGCCTTGGCTTCGGCAACAAGACCTTCCATGCCCTTGCAATGCTCGCCGGTCGGCTTGATGCCATGGGCGTTGCAGATCTCGGACACCTTCTCCATCCCGTCGCTGATGCCGTTCGACCCCGCGATCAGGGCTTCGGACAGCTCCTTGTTCTTGGCAGCGCGGCCAAGGGCGACCACCACGTCCAGCGACTGCTTGTTGGCGCTGTAGAGGTCCTGCAGCTGGTCATGGTACACGTCTTTGAGGCTGTTCATCGGCATATCGATCCCCTTCGTGATGCGATTTCTGTTGCCGAGACAACGCGTCAAAGCCGTATTGCGTTCCATCCGGTCTGCGCCCGCCGCAGGGGATGCACAGTAGCCCCTGTCCGCACGCGGTTCCCTGCATCCGTGGAGGAACTGCATGACACGCTCGCCGCGATAGCTGTCGGAACGTCACGACCGGCCCAGACCGGACCTTCAGCGTCCGCTCACGAAGCTTCGGCACAGCCCCGCGAAGCCGCCGTTCACCTGCGCTTGCCGAGCCGGGCGGGGGTGGGACGTCGTAGGTGCAGGCACATTGATCGATTGTGCTGAGCGCAGCGAGCTACAGGTCCGCCGTCCAAACTGTTGAACAGGTCCGCCGTCCAAACTGTTGAAACGTCCTGACCAAGCCCGACCATCTTTCGTGCGAATGGCGTCTTACGCCCGTTCCAGCAGCCCAAAGCTGAACGTGATTGCCGATGTTCAAGAGGGAAGGGCAAGTTCGCTAACACTACCCAAATTGGCAACCGCTGAAGGGCGAATCGCGCGCCGAGGAACTTGTCACTCGTGCAAGACGTGTTTGCGAAGTAGATTGACTCCCACATAGAAACGTCGATACTCGTGAAACGCTCGGCACCTTCAGAAGAGATGTCCCAAATGCCCAAGATTTTTGAAATGAATCAATAAAAATACGACGAGGAATCGATGTCAGACATAGCTATTTCAAAAATAGGGGAGCTGTCGGATGAGATCGCAAAGATTAAAGACGAATATGACGGGCCGCTTTGGTATCGCGGGCATGGAAACGCGGCTTGGGCTCTTATTCCGGGATACTATCGCACTGGGAAAAAAGTCTCGGAACACTCTCTGCTAATTAAATTCCGTCAAAGTGCGACGATGCTAGTGGAAAAGCCTCCGATTGATTCATTTGATTGGCTGTTTTTGATGCAGCATTATGGGGTGCCCACTCGTTTACTTGATTGGACGGAAAGTCCATTGGTGGCATTGTACTTTTGTGTGAATTCTGAGCCCAATGAAGAAGGAGCGATCTGGGCGCTGAAACCATCCAATCTTAACAGGATTGCCAGAATCCACGCGAAAGATGACGATGGTTTCATACCCTCATTTCAAGATGAAGAACTAACTCCATACAAGATCGAAAACATGAGGGGCCACAGCGTCGTTGAACTTCCTCCGGTCGCGACAATCGCAAGCCGGAATAACCCAAGAATCCAGGCGCAGCTCGGCGCGTTCACAATTCATCACATAGAGAATAATCCAATTGAGAGCCTTGGCGATAGAAGCCATGTAGCGCGAATTCTGGTTAGCGCCGAAGCAAAAGCGGAGCTTCGAACTGAGTTGGAACTACTCGGCTTTACAAAGTTTCAGATGTTCCCAGAGCTTGCTAGTGTCGGCGATCTGATACGGGAGAGCTTGAAATGAGCTTCATTGAAACATACGAGATGAAGGACAGCACGGCTATGTTGCTGTTCAGCGAGCGTGATGAAATTCAAACCGATCCAGACTATCAGAGAATGGGGGGGGTTTGGACGCTCGAAAAGCGTCAGCTACTCATTGATTCAATAGTAAATGGCTATGATCTCCCCAAGATCTATTTTCATGAACTTAGTCGCGAAACTGCTACCAAGACCGGGTTTAGGTATGCAATCATCGATGGTCGGCAACGGCTCGAAACGATTTGGCAGTTCATGGAAGACAGGTTTTCATTGTCATCAGACATCATGTATCAAAGAGATCCCGAAATTGATCTCGGAGGGCTGCGATATAGCGATATAGCCAAAGAGCATCCTCGCCTCCGGGTGAAATTTGACTCATTTGTTCTTCCAGTTGTCATCGTGCGTACAGAAGACGATGAAATCGATTTGATCGAGGACATGTTCTCGCGGCTCAACGAAGCTGTCCCTCTCAATGCTGCCGAAAAGCGGAATGCGTTTGGCGGCGATTTCGTGAAAGCGATTACTGAAGTTTCGATGCATGAATTCTTCACAGATAGAGTGCGATTCGGGAATAAGCGTTACCAGCACCGTGAAGTTGCCGCTCGCCTTATGCTTACTGAGCATAACGTTTTTTCACATGGAAGACTTATCGACACAAAAAAAGTTTATCTCGATCAGATCACTCACGAATTTAAGAAAGATTCGGACGGCACAGTCCCTGAATTATCCCAGCGTGTAAAGGACACTCTGAACTTGATGTGCAGTGAATTTCACCGGAACGATGAGCTACTAATGGCTCAAGGCGTCATGGTAGTCTACTATCTTGTATTCCAACGGGCGGCATCATCAGGTGAGCTGCAGAAAGTTTCAAGGCGATCGCTAATTGATTTTCGCGAAGAGCTGAGACGCAACAGGCAGCGTGCGGAGCACGACTATACAAGCTCGAGCTTCGATTATCTTGAATTTGATCGCCTTAATCAGCAGGGAACGAACGATGCGTCGAGTATTCGAGAGAGGTTCCGAATTCTCGCGAATTTCTTGGAGCTGCGGGAACCAGAAAATCTCCATTTCTCGGGACGTGAGGAATTTTGAATACGTAGCCGATTGCCACGGGGGCCGCCGAAAGGGTAGCCATTAAGCATTCGCGAAACAACTATTTCGAATAGCATCCGATGCGGCAACTATTCTTTTTGTCTGGCATCAACTGCGTTGGGTCGCATAAATCTCTGGTGACTGTAAGGCGCTCCTAAACTTTTGCGAATGCCGCTATCTTCCGAATAGCTGACATCGGCGCATAGCGCAGCGAATGACCGCTTTCCGCCCTCACTCCCGCCCCGGGTCCGCCGGGTACACGCCCAATATCTCCACGTTCGCGGTGAAGTAATCCAGCTCCTCCAGCGCGCGGGCGACGTTTGCGTCCTCGGGGTGGCCTTCGATGTCGGCGTAGAACTGGGTCGCGGTGAACGATCCGTTCAGCATGTAGCTTTCCAGCTTGGTCATGTTCACGCCGTTCGTGGCGAAGCCCCCCATCGCCTTGTAGAGTGCGGCGGGAATGTTCCTGACCTCGAAGATGAAGCTGGTGATCATGCCGTGATCGCCCCGGCGGGTGCGGTCGGGCTCGGGCGACATCAGCAGGAACCGGGTCGTGTTGGTGCTGTTGTCCTCGATATGGCGGGCCAGCACGTCCAGCCCGTAGATCTCGCCCGCCAGTTCGCTGGCCAGCGCGGCGGTTGCGGGATCGCCCGCCTCGGCCACGGCCATGGCGGATCCGGCGGTGTCGGCGCCGGTGATGCGGTGGATGCCGTGTTCCGACAGGAACCTGCGGCACTGGCCCAGCAACACCGTATGGCTCATCGCGTGGGTCACCTGGTCCAGCCTCGTGCCCGGCACGCCCAGCAGGTTGATGTGCACGCGGACGAAATGTTCCTCGATGATCTGCAGGCCCGATTGCGGCAAGAGCGTGTGGATGTCGGCCACGCGGCCATAGGTCGAATTCTCGACCGGCAGCATCGCCAGGTCCGCCGTGCCGTCGCGGACCGCGTCGATCGTGTCCTCGAAGGTGCGGCAGGGCAGGGCCTCCATCTCCGGGCGCGCGCGGCGGCAGGCTTCGTGGCTATAGGCGCCGGGTTCCCCCTGGAAGGCGATGCGGGCGGTCATGGGCTGAGGTTTCCCTATCGTGGCAGTCTTGGCATTATGGTGCCGGGCCACGGACGGGCCGGCATCGAGGATCGACCGGTGCGCAAGACGATCTGCGCGGGCGATTGGTCGCGGTGTCTATACCTTGCCTCGCGCGAGGGGAAGTCTTAGACGTCTTGCAAATCGAACAAGTGGATACGCGACCAATATGGACACGATGACAGCAACCAAAGCGGTGGCCGGTTTCTGCGGCGCGCTGCTGATTTTTCTGGTAGCCAAATGGATGTCGACCGGGATCTATGACGTCGAAATCGAAGGCGAACCGTCCTACGTCGTCGCTGTCGCTTCGACCGACGACACCAAGAAATCGGACGCACCCGTCAAGACCTTCGACGATTTCCTTGCCGATGCCAGCGTGTCCAAGGGCGAAAGCCAGTTCCGCAAGTGTCAGGCATGCCACAGCGTCGCCGAAGGCGACAACGGCGTCGGCCCGTCGCTGTACCATGTCGAGGGCCAACCCGTCGCCGATGTCGCGGGTTACGATTTCTCGGACGCGCTCAAGAGCCTCGGCGGCGACTGGACCCCGGACCGCTTGAACGAATTCCTGACCAAGCCGTCGGCCTACGCGCCGGGCACCAAGATGGGCTTTGCCGGGCTGGGCGACGAACAGGGCCGTGCCGACCTGGTTCTGTACCTTGCCGCACAGTCGCCCGAGGGTGACGCTGCCGCGACCGCGATCCAGGACGCTGCCAAGAAAAACGTCGAAGCCGCCAAGGCAGAGGCCGCCAAGACCGACGCTGCAGCGCCTGCCGCCGGTGACGATCACGCCGCCGCGACGACCGAGGATTTCGCCGCCATGGTCAAGGCCGCCGATCCGTCCAAGGGCGAACGCGTCTTCAAGAAGTGCCAGGCCTGCCATTCGGTCGAAGAAGGCAAGAACGGCGTTGGCCCCTCGCTTTACGGTATCGTTGGCGAACCGGTGGCCGATGTCGCGGGCTACGACTTCTCGGATGCCATGAAGGGTATCGGGGGCGACTGGACGCCGGATCGTCTGAACGAATTCCTGACCAAGCCGTCCAAGTACGTGCCGGGCACCAAGATGGGCTTTGCCGGCCTGCCGAAGGAAAGCGACCGCGCCGACGTGGTGGCCTATCTTGAAAGCGTGGCCAGCGGCGCCAAGTGATCGCGCAGCCGATAAACGGATGATCGAAGGGTCGCCCCGCGGGCGGCCCTTTTTCATTTCGCGGGCGCGCGCAGGTTTGTTACAGTCCCGACGACCTTCCGCGAACCGTGCCGCGAGGCTGTTTCAGCCGGATTTCCGATTGCCGGGCAATGGTTTGCCGAAATAGAACGACGCCGGAGCCTGCCGCGTGACGTGTCACGCCTTTCACGATTTTCTTAAACGGTCCCGCCTTGCACATTCCCGCGGCGGACCTTTAGCTAGGCCGCAGAACAGACGTGGCGCCAAGCCGCAATCCGCAGAGAGGAAGAGCCGATGATCCGTCCCCGCGTTTCCGTCCTTCGCAGCCTCAGATCGCCCGCACCGGCCCGGCCGCACCGATGGCGTCATGCCCTTGGCGCAGCCCTGCTGGCCCTGGCGCCCGGGACTGCCGCACTGGCGCAGAACGACGCGGAGCAGGAGATGATCGTCTCTCACGGGTATTCCTTCTTCGGCGATCTGAAATACCCCGAGGATTACGAACACTACGATTACGTGAACCCCGACGCGCCCAAGGGTGGCGAGATCGTGTTGTCGGTGCTGGGTACGTTCGATTCGATGAACCCCTACAGCCGCAAGGGCCGGGGCGGGGCGCTGAGCACGATCATGTACGAAAGCCTGCTGGGCGACATGCCGCTGGATGCCTACGGCGAAAACTACGGGCTTCTGGCGGAACGCGTCGAATACCCCGTCGGCAAGGACTGGGTGATCTTCCACATGCGGCCCGAGGCCAGGTTCTCCGACGGCACACCGGTCACGGCGCATGACGTGCTGTTCTCGCACAACCTGCTGCTGGAACAGGGGCTGCCCTCCTACGCCGTGGCGGTGAAGCGGCTGATCCCCAATGCCGAAGTGATCGACGACCACACGATCAAGTTCGAATTCACTCCCGGCGTGTCGCGCCGCAGCCTGATCGACCAGGTGGGCGGTGTCCCGGTCTGGTCGAAAGCGTGGTTCGATGAAACCGGCGCACGGCTGGATGAACCGCGGCTGGCAACCTCGCCCGGGTCGGGTCCCTACATGATCGACAGCATCGATGTGAACCGCCGCATCGTCTACAAGCGCAATCCGGATTACTGGGGCTGGGACCTGCCGATCAACAAGGGCCGCCACAATTACGACCGTATCCGGCTGGAGTATTTCGCCGACGACACCCCGGCGTTCGAGGCGTTCAAGGCAGGCGAGGTCACCTTCCGGTCGGAAAGCGATCCCAAATCCTGGGCCACGCAATACAATTTCCCCAAGGTCTCCAACGGCCAGGTCGTGAAGGAAGAGATCGACGACGGCACGCCGCCCACGCCCACCGGCTTTGTCTTCAACCTTGGCCGCGAGGTGATGAAGGACAAGCGCGTCCGCGAGGCGCTGTCGCTGGGCTACAACTTCGAATGGACGAACGAGTCGCTGCAATATGGCCTCTTCAGCCAGCGCAGTTCGTTCACGCAGAATTCCCCGTTCGAAGCCAAGGGCGCGCCCGAAGGTGCCGAGCTGGCATTGCTGGAATCGCTGGACGATCTGGTGCCGCCCGCGATGCTGACGGAACCGGCGCGCATGCCTCACGAATCCAGCGCCACCCGCCTGACCGACCGTGGCAACCTGCGCACCGCGATGAAGCTGCTGGACGACGCGGGCTGGCCCGTGGGATCCGACGGCAAGCGCCGCAACGCCGATGGCCAGCTGCTGCAGATCAAGTTCCTGTTCAACACCGCGTCCGAAGGGGTGCTGGGCGGTGTCGTGGAAAGCTACGTCAAGAACCTTGAAAGCATGGGGATCACCGTCAACCTCGATAAGGTCGACCCGGCGCAATACACCACCCGCGAACGCGATCGCGATTACGACATGGTGTTCGACAGCTACGCGTCCTTCCTTGAAGCGGGCACCGGCCTGATCCAGCGCTTCGGCTCGGCCGAGGCAGAGTTCTCGCTCTTCAACCCGGCAGGGCTGGCCAGCCCGATGGTCGATGCGATCATCGAGGCGGCGCTGAACTCGACCAACTCGGAAGAGGAATCGGCGGCGCTGATGGCGCTGGACCGGGCGCTCCGCTACGAATTCTTCATGATCCCGGTCTGGTACAAGGACAAGTCGTGGGTGGCGTATTACGACATGTACGAACACCCCGCGGACATGCCGCCGCTGGATGTCGGGTTCCTCGATTTCTGGTGGGTGAACGAAGACAAGGCCGCCGCGCTCCGGTCCTCGGGCGCGGTCAGGTAACTCACCTATGGTCGCTTACATCATTCGCAGGCTGCTGCTCATCATCCCGACGTTGCTGGGGGTGATGGTGATCAACTTCGCGCTCGTCCAGTTCGTGCCCGGCGGGCCGGTCGAACAGGCCATCGCCCGCGCGCAAGGGCAGGGGGACGTGTTCGGCAGCTTCTCGGGCGGGGTCCAGACGGAGCTTCCGGGCGGCGACAGTTCGGGCGCGGCCGCCAACAGCGAATATGCCGGCGCCCGCGGCCTGCCGCCGGAATTCATCAAGCAGCTGGAAGAAGAATACGGCCTCGACAAGCCGCCGGTGCAACGCTTCCTGCTGATGCTGGGCAATTACGCACGGTTCGATTTCGGCGAAAGTTACTTCCGCAAGATCTCGGTCGTGGACCTCGTGCTTGAAAAGATGCCGGTGTCGATCTCGCTCGGCCTCTGGTCGACGCTGATCGCCTACATGATCTCGATCCCGCTGGGGATCAACAAGGCGGTGCGCGACGGATCGCGCTTCGATACATGGACCTCCGGCCTGATCATCGTGGCCTACGCCATCCCCGGGTTCCTGTTCGCGATCCTGCTCCTGGTGTTGTTCGCAGGCGGGTCCTACTGGCAGATCTTCCCGCTCAGGGGGCTCGTGTCCGACGATTGGGAAAGCCTCAGCCTGCTGGGCAAGATCGGCGACTATTTCTGGCACATCACGCTGCCGGTGCTGGCCTCGACCATATCCGCCTTCGCCACGCTGACGCTGCTGACCAAGAACAGCTTCCTGGACGAGATCCGCAAGCACTATGTCATGACGGCCCGCGCCAAGGGGCTGTCTGAACGCAAGGTGCTCTACGGCCATGTCTTCCGCAACGCGATGCTGATCGTGATCGCGGGCTTCCCGGCCGTCTTCATCGGCGTCTTCTTCGGCGGCTCGCTGATCATCGAGACGATCTTCTCGCTCGATGGCCTTGGCCGGTTGGGGTACGAGGCCGCGGTCGCGCGCGATTACCCGGTGGTCTTCGGCACGCTGTTCATGTTCGGCCTCATTGGCCTTGTCGTGGGGATCCTGTCGGACATGATGTACGTGATCGTCGATCCGCGGATCGATTTCGAACGGCGGGAGGGCTGACCCATGGCGATGTCCCCCATCAACCAGCGCCGCTGGCGGAACTTCAAACGCAACCGGCGGGCCTACTGGTCGCTGATCGTGTTCTCGATCCTGTTCCTGATCACGCTGCCGGCGGAATTTGTGGCGAACGACAAGCCGATCCTCGTGAACTATCGGGGCGACTTCTACATGCCGGTCTTCCGCTTCTACCCGGAAACGGCCTTCGGCGGAGATTTCCAGACCGAAGCCGCCTACCGCGACCCCGAGGTGCGGTGCCTGATCGCGTCGGGCGGGCTGGATTCGTGCTTCGACGATCCGGAAGGCATCATCGAACAGATCGACGCGGGCACGTTCCAGGCCCCGGATTTCTATCGCGGCTGGTCGATCTGGCCGCCGATCCCCTACAGCTTCAGCACCACGGTCGACCGTCCCGGCGCCGCACCGCTGCCGCCCAACGAACAGAACCTGCTGGGCACCGATGACACCAAGCGCGACGTGCTGGCCCGCGTGATCTACGGCTTCCGGCTGTCGATCCTGTTCACGGCCATGGTCACGGGTGCGGCCAGCCTGATCGGCATCGCCGCCGGCGCGCTTCAGGGCTTCTTCGGCGGCTGGCTCGACCTGCTGTTCCAGCGGTTCATCGAGATCTGGTCATCCACCCCGTTCCTTTACGTGATCATCATCATGTTCGCGATTCTGGGGCGCAGTTTCTGGCTTCTGGTCTTCCTCATGGTCATCTTCTCGTGGACATCCCTTGTGGGCGTGGTGCGGGCCGAATTCCTGCGGGCGCGGAACTTTGAATATGTCCGTGCCGCCCGGGCGCTGGGGGTGGGGGACCTCACGATCATGTTCCGCCACATGCTGCCCAACGCCATGGTCGCCACGCTGACGATGCTGCCCTTCGTCATCACCGCGACCATCGGCACGCTGGCCACGCTCGACTTTCTGGGCTTCGGCCTGCCGTCCTCGGCCCCGTCGCTGGGCGAACTGACGCTTCAGGCCAAGCAGAACCTGCAGGCGCCGTGGCTGGCCTTCACCGCGTTCTTCACCTTCGCGATCATGCTGTCGCTTCTGGTCTTCATCTTCGAAGGGGTGCGTGACGCCTTCGATCCGCGGAAGGTGTTTGCATGAGCCCGCTTCTGGAAGTGGAAAACCTGACGGTCGCGTTCCGGCAGGACGGTCAGCGCATGCTGGCGGTCAAGGGCGTGTCCTTCACCGTCGACCGCGGCGAAACCGTGGCGCTGGTGGGCGAAAGCGGATCCGGCAAGTCGGTGACGGCCCTGTCGACCGTCTCCCTGCTGGGAGAAACGGCCGAGGTCGGCGGCAACGTGCGCTTCAACGGGGATGAGATGGTCGGGGCGTCCGACGCCCGTCTGCGGCGCGTGCGCGGCAATGACATCAGCTTCATCTTCCAGGAGCCGATGACCTCCCTCAACCCGCTCCACACCATCGAAAAGCAGCTGGGCGAAAGCCTGGCGCTCCACCAGGGCGTGACAAGCGACACGGCCCGCGCGCGGATACTGGAACTTCTGAACCGCGTCGGCATCCGCGAGCCGGAAAAACGGCTTTCGGCCTATCCGCACCAGCTGTCCGGCGGGCAGCGGCAGCGGGTGATGATTGCGATGGCGCTGGCCAACAAGCCCGACATCCTGATCGCGGACGAACCCACCACGGCGCTCGATGTGACCATTCAGGCGCAGATCCTTGAACTGCTGGCCGAGCTGAAATCGGACGAAGACATGGGGATGCTCTTCATCACCCACGATCTGGGGATCGTGCGGCGCATCGCCGACAAGGTGTGCGTGATGAAGGATGGCGAGATCGTCGAGGCCGGGCCGACGTCCGAAATTTTCGATAACCCTCAGCACCCCTACACGAAGATGCTGCTGGCGGCCGAAGCCACCGGCATGCCCGATCCGGTGCCCGAGGGCGCCGAGGAGATCGCCAGCACCGATCACCTGAAGGTCTGGTTCCCGATCACCGCCGGTCTGCTGCGGCGAACAGTGGATCATGTGAAGGCGGTCAACGATGCCTCGATCCGCGTGCGGGCGGGGGAGACGCTGGGCATCGTCGGCGAAAGCGGCTCTGGCAAGACGACGCTGGCGCTGGCGATCATGCGGCTGATCGCGTCCGAGGGCGGGATCACGTTCTGCGGCAAGGACGTGCGCAAGTATTCGACGCGCGGCCTGCGCGCGCTCAGGGCGGACATGCAGATCGTGTTCCAGGATCCGTTCGGGTCGCTGTCGCCCCGGATGACCTGCCAGCAGATCATCGCGGAGGGCCTGTCGATCCACAAGGTCGACCCGCACCGCGCGCCGCGCGAGCTTGTGGCGGAAGCCATGCGCGAGACCGGCCTCGACCCGGCGGCGATGGACCGGTACCCGCACGAATTCTCGGGCGGGCAGCGCCAGCGGATCGCGATTGCGCGGGCGATGGTGCTGCGGCCGAAGCTGCTTGTGCTGGACGAACCGACCTCGGCGCTGGACATGACGGTGCAGGTGCAGATCGTGGACCTGCTGCGGGACCTGCAGACGAAGTACGGGCTGGCCTACCTGTTCATCTCCCACGACCTGAAGGTCGTCCGTGCGATGTCGCACCGGGTGATGGTGATGAAGCAGGGCGACGTGATGGAATCGGGCTTGGCCGAGGACGTGTTCCTGCGGCCGCAAACCGAATACACCCGCCAGCTGATCGCCGCCGCCGGGTAGGTGCTGCGTGACGCGGTCCTCACCGGGGCGGGGTGAGGGACGGCGCGGGGCGAAGGCGGAGGTAGAGTTCCAGCAGCGCGAGATACGGCAGGTAGAAGGCGAAGAGCTGGATCTGGTCGAAGAGGCCGGTGAAATCCGGCCGGCTGTAGAGCCCGCCGGTGGCCAATGTCCAGAAAGTATAGTGGAGCCGGTAGATCCACGACGCCAGCGCCAGCACGATCAGGCGCAGCGCCCAGGCGCGGTGGCGCTGGAAGTCGCCTGCGCGTGCGAAGCGCCATGTCATGATCGCGGCAAGGCCCAGAAGCAGTCCGTAAAGGCCGAAGCCCAGGTCCATCAGCGACCCGCCAATGGTGCCGCGTAGAAGGATATAAGCCAGCCCCGCCACAGAGGTTGTCAGCGCCAGCGGGACGATCACCCGACCAAGCCCGCGATGCAGCCGGGGGCGACAACGGCGCAGCGCACCTGACAGCTGCAAGGGCGCCAGAAGCGACAGCAGGCCGCCCAGCCCCATATGCAAAAACATCGCGATATTGGTGGCCGGGGCACCGTCGCGGAGAAGATGGCTCGCCTCACCCAGCCCCGTGATGCCGAGGCTGGCCAGCATCCCTTCGGCCCCGAAACCTGTGGCGTAGAGAATGAAGGGGAGCTCCAGCAGGATCAGCACAAAGATCCCTGCCGCGCCCCGCCAGAGCCATGGTCTTGCCGTCTTCGTGCCTCTCGTCCGCATGGCGAAACCCTATCGCCAAAGCGGCGCGGCGGGCAGCCCCGTCTTCCGGTCGAGACGTCAGATGGCCGTGGAATGCCCTGTCTGGCTGGCCCCGTACGCGTCGAAGCACCGTGCAACGATGCGGGTCAGCGCGCGCGATTCCTCGGGCAGGGAGATGCCGTCGGCGGAGCGTCGTGCGACATCGGGAAGGCGTGCATCGAGCTTGTCGTACAGCGTCTCGACGCTCGCCCGGTCGATGCCGAATTCGGTCACGATCCTGTCCGTGTCGATGCGGAAGCGGCACATCAGTTCTTCGATCAGGCGGGCGCGCAGCTTGTCGTCGCCGGTGAAGGCATGGCCGCGGCTGGTCGCGAACCGGCCGTCGCGGATCGCGGCATTGTGCGCCGACGTCGCCGGCGCATTCTGCGTGTAGCCCTGCGGAAAGCGCGAGATCGAGGAGGCGCCGACGCCGATCAGGACCTCGGCATTGTCATCGGTGTAGCCCTGGAAATTGCGTCGCAGCCGGCCTTCCGACTGGGCGCGGGCCAGCCCATCCCCGGGGCGGGCGAAATGGTCGATCCCGATCTCGGCATAGCCGTCCCACGAAAACAGCCGCCGGGCGGTCTGGAAGAGCTGCAGCCGGTCTTGCGGAACCGGCAGCGTGTCGGTCGGGATCACCGACTGACGTCGCGACATCCATGGCACGTGGGCATAGCCGTAAAGCGCCACCCGGTCCGGTGTCAGCGACAGGAGCTTCTGTACGGTTTCGGTGATGCCCTCGGGCGTCTGGCGGGGCAGGCCATAGAGAATGTCGGTGTTCAGGCTGGTGATGCCCCTGTCCCGGAACAGTTCGACGGCATCGCGCGTGATCTCGAAGCTTTGCGGGCGGCCGATGATTTCCTGTATCTTCGGGGCGAAATCCTGCACGCCGATGGAGACGCGGTTCATCCCCGCGTCCATCAGGACATCGGCGCGGTCGGCGTCGATCTCGTTCGGGTCGATCTCGACCGAGAATTCGGCATTGTCCGCGAAGGGGGCAAGATCGCGCACCGCGCGGGCAAGGTCGGCGATCTGCCCGGGCTTCAGAAGCGTCGGCGTTCCGCCGCCCCAATGCAGGCGACCGATTCGCGCACCCGCGGGCAGCCGGTCTGCAATCATCCGCAGTTCGGCCTTCAAGATTTCGAGATAAACCTTAACAGGTTCGTCGTTCGTCGTTCCCTGTGTGCGGCAGGCGCAGAACCAGCAAAGCCTTCGGCAGAAGGGGACGTGGAGGTATAGAGAAAAGGTGCTTTCGGAAGGTATCTTTTCGATCCACGCCTCGTGATCGGACGCGCCGACGGCGGTATCGAAATGCGGGGCCGTGGGATAACTGGTGTACCGCGGCGCATTTGAATCAAAGAGGCCTAAATGGGCCAATTGTGAAACTGTCATCATGCGCGTAATGTATTCGGTAATCGAGAGGTGTTTCTTTGACACAGATCAACCCTGCTCCGCTTATGAAAACGCCCGGTGCGATGCCCGCCCCGGATTGTTCGTCGTGTCCTATTCGGCACCGGGCCGTCTGCGCGAAGTGCGAGACGGACGAGCTGCACCTCCTGGAAGGCATCAAGTACTACCGCAGCTTCGAAGCGGGCCAGACGGTCATCTTCTCGGGCGACCAGATGGAGTTCGTGGGCTCGGTCATATCGGGCGTGGCCACCCTGACCCAG